>JACCDP010826165.1_pt1 | contig 242704 bp, 348 predicted proteins | sample 7445841 | NCBI WGS metagenome assembly JACCDP01 (sample SAMN15323441, study PRJNA562643) | freshwater metagenome | isolation source: river surface water | place: USA:Blue River Watershed | collected 2017-08-17
CAACAACAAATACGATTTTGACTATTTCAGTGGATGGGCAGATTGTATTGATATTTTAGAGAGAGATTTGCGATGAGATACAATCCAGCAGATTGGAATACATATACTCAAAAACAAAGAAAAGAGTGGCATTATAAACCATACGAAGAACAACGAGAGATTATAAACAAATCATATCTCTCTTTGATTGCTGATGAGAATGGAAATCTGGATGCTTTGAAAATACTTGAAGTTATTATGGATTTACAAGACCGAGTAGAAGACCTTGAAACAGAATGTTTGAGGAAGGAGTATTTCTAATGACTGAAGAATACGGGAATCTTCCTGATGCCTTCTTTCTTTCTCAAAGTGAAATTGAGAATTTGAGAAATGCTAAAAAAGAATTAACGGATTATGGTAGAAAAAAACTGAGAGAACTTCTTGAAAAGCAGAAGAAAGAGGACACCTGAAGAACTGGCACAGGGGCACTTGAAATCAGGTGCTTTTTGTCGTATAATGACTTCATACACAACAAACCGATGAACTATCTACCACAAGGAACTCGTATCAAAATCAAAGAAGGACAACCACTTGCTGGACTTACTGGAACTATTAAAGGTATTTCAACATCAGGTGCTCCCGTGATTGGTGTTGGATATATTATTGAACCAGATGATAAATCACTCATTTATAGTGAAATGTATCCTTATGATATTTTTTGTGCCCTTGATGTTATGTTTGAGGTAATTGGATGACTAAACGAAACTTTGAAAAAGAACTTCTCTATTTCCGATATGTCGATATGGAGGATGGGAGCGATACTGAAACCATTTGCTATCCTTCTTTGATTTGTATTATCACCGAATTGTGTGATAGAATTGAACAACTAGAGAAAGATAATGAACTCCTGAAATCTTATGCTTGGGAACAATGAGAATTGAAATCACTTACACACCACATCCAACAAAAGGATATACTGCTACTATCTGGGATGGTCCTGATGGAATAGATGAAGATAGTTTTGTTTGCCGTTCTCTTGGAGAATGTTTTGAACAGATTGTAATGTGGAGAACATTAAACGCACTACAATATCGTGAGGCAGAATGACTGAAAACGAAAAACAAATCGCAAACGAACAACTGAATAAGTGTATTGAATGGGTTGCCTTCAATCTTCAACCGACTTATCAACGACCCATAAAACAACAATTGGAAAAAATGAGGAAGGATTGTGATTTGAGTTTAAGTGAAGAATGACTGAACTTGTTAATCTTGAAGAATGTGTTGATTATGTCGTCAAAGTTGTTCGCAGAGACGATAGTACTCTTTATGGTAAAATTAGAAATTTTCCTGCCTATCCAGATGATGACCGTTCTTTTGTATTTGATTTGGGAAGTGGTGGTGGACTTTGTTATAGTAAATATGGTAGAGTAGTAAAAAAAGCAAACAAACTTGATATTATCTGGATTAAAAAAATAGCAAAGGAGACTGAAGATGTCAGATGAACAAATTGATACGATGCTCCAGATGCACCGACATCTTATTGTGAGTGAGATGACTGCTTGGTGTCATAAAATCAACAAAGATTACCGTGGTGCTGAACTTCAAGAACAAGTAAATAACGAAAAGTGGTCTGAATTTGCTCTATGGTTGAGAAAGATTAGAGATGAGTGAACAATACGGGAATCTTCCTGATGGTTTCTTTCTTTCTGAAAAGGAGATTGAAGACTTGAGAAACTCTAAAAAGGAATTAACAGATTATGGTAGAGAGAAACTGAGAGAACTTCTTGAAAAGCAGAAGAAAGAGGACACCTGACGAACTGGAACAGGGGGACTTGATTTTTATTGAAATTATGATATAATATTTGTACTATAAGGGGAACGATGGACTTTCCTATATTTCTAAACAAATTCATAATTGGAAACAAGTATCTTCGGAACACCAGTTTTTTTTGGTGGTATCGTTTGATTTCTCATCATGGTTTCAGGTTTGATGATTATCACATCTGGGGTTCATTTTGGTCTTCTCTTAACGGAGGATGGTTAGATATGCATTATGAATACGAATATTTTAAAGTGTGGGGGAAAGTTCGCAAATGAAAAACTTTTTATGGTCTTTGTGGTATAGGTATAAGGAATGGAGATATGAACGCAAATGCATTAAGCATCTGGGTATGAAACCACAAAAAATGTATGTTTCCAAAGAGACTTATGATTTTTTGATTGAAAAAATAAACAATCCAGACCCAGAACAAATAAAAAGTTTGAAACGAATTTTAAATCGTCGTGCTCCTTGGGATGATGACTATGAGAATTAGAGGATTTGTTATTTTCTTTGTAGGACTTGGAGTTCTTGCATTTCTTATGAATACTGCTGCGAACTGGCTAGAAATGCAACCAACACCACAAGACGAAAGATTTAAGGTTGTGGATGAATATCGTGGTTGTGAGGTTGTGAGATATGCCCCCGATAATAGTGCAAGATACTCTTATTTTCTATATTGTAGAAAATGATATGGTTAGTACTTACAATTCTCCTCATACTGTTGTTTATTAGACGCACTGGATTATTAGGATGACATACATTAACATACTCATACTTCTCATTCTCGCACATTTTGTTGCCGATTTTGTGCTACAAAATGATAGAATGGCAGTAGAAAAATGTCCCGGAAAAGATGTAGTTCTTCACTGGACTTGGTGGATGGCAGGACATACGGCACTTCACGGATTGTTTGTTGCTGTAATTACTGGTATTCCTCTGCTTGGACTTGCAGAATGGATTATTCATTTTGCTATTGACTATGGTAAGTGTAGGGGTTATTATAACCTCGGAATGGACCAGGCATCTCATATTTTTTGTAAAATGCTCTGGGTTGCCTTTCTGTATGACACTCTCTAAACTGGCACAAAGGCACTTCACAGGTGCCCTTTGATGCCCTATAATACTCTCATACACACAAAGGAACTCTTATGACTGACCATCCAATCACCCCACCGCCGGAGCTGGTGCAGCAGTGGTGGGACCAGGCACACCAAACAGCAAAATATGATGAGCCAATTGGCCTACTTGTGGCCACCCGCGCCGCCCAATGGGGCTATCAGCAGGCCGTTGAAGAGCTTGAGGCGTTCATGAGGAAAGGCCATGACAAAAACTGAGATTGATGTCCTGCGTGAGTACCTGCAACTTGATTCCACAATTCCTAGCGGACTCCGCTGGATCAAATCAACTAACGGACGAATCAGGCCGGGGCAGCCGGTAGGCTCGCCAAACTCTGATGGCTACTACCAGTTCAGGCTGCATCGTAAGCACTACAAATGCCATCGCGTAATTCTACTTCTCAATGGAATAGAACCACCAGCAGGATGCACTGAGGTTGACCACCTGGACAGAAACCCTGCAAACAACCTTCTCTCAAATCTCCGCTGGGTAGATCGAACAACAAACGTACGCAACTGTGGGGTCAAAGGTAGAATCCCATGGCGCTACGTCTCTCCTGCATTTGGTCGGCTGAAATCTCAGTACGTTCATCCAGTCACCAAGCATAAGATTCACGTTGGGACCTACGACGATGCTTACGAAGCGCATTGCCAGGCGCTTGCTCACCGCCTTGAAAATCACTGGATTGCACAATGAAAACCGTAACTGAACTCGCACAACAGATTGCAGACCAGGAGCTGGAGGCGTGCTGTGAATGGATGGCGGACGAGACGCCGACCAACTACATCAATGCACTTCGCGCCGCCCGCCGCCCCAGACCCCAGACATTGAACAGCATTGCGCTGCAGATGCTGGGAACGATTGAGCGCGATGGCCACTACATCCCTGAGATCACTGACACCATCCGCCGCGCCCTGGAGCAAATTGATGACTGACCTCTCCCCCGCCGCGCAGGCCATTTGGGAAGCCTTCAATGAAGACGAAGCTGGCGTGTTCGTTGACTATGGCGACAAGCTCGCCGCCGCGCTGCGAGCTGCTGCGGATTGCCTTTGGGTGGATAAACCTGACGGTGCGAATGGTGTTTATGAGGCCCACAGAGCGCAACTTCTAGCCATCGCCGCCGAGCTGGAGGGTGGCAATGACTAACAAACAACTGTACACTCTTTGTGGTGTGATTACTTTGTCTGCATCGTATATTACGAACAGCACATTTCTGAGTGTGTTTGCTATTTTATGGTTCGTTTCTTCAATTGTCACTAAAGACTAATTTTCCAATATCAAATAAAGTAAATGTTTTCAAAAGCACTTCTAGGAACAGAAAAGAACAAACCCAAGATGTCTTTGTGGGACTACTACATCGGACATTGCTGGATGACTGGATGGCAATCTATTCGTCATAACTTCATCACTTGGATGGACTTAGTGTGGTTTGAGGATAATCAAAAACATTATACTCTTCTAAAAGATGATGTTCCATTTGAGCAGTGTTATGTTGAATTTTGGTTTAGTTTGAATGACGACGATGTGTATCCAAAAGAGTTTCTAGAAAGTTTGATGCAAATGGCAGATGATGTGGAAACAGGTAAGATAAAAACAGTTCCATTTACTAAAGAAATGTTTGATAAACTTAATGACCTTGTTGGTGATATGATTGACAAGGACACCTGAACAACTGGCACAGTGCATCTCCGCAGATGCCTTTTTAGTGCTATAATTACTTCATATTGGAGAAAAAACAAAAATGACGGAAGCCCACTATGGGTATATCATAAACACCTATTACAATCATCTTAATATGCTGTCAAAAATGAAGGATAAGAATCCTCAACGATTTGGTGCATTTGACTATTCGCAAACTCACATCTATGATATGATAGATAGACTACAACATCAACAAAACCTATACGACTAATGAGTGAAGTACAATTTCAAAAGCATAGAGTATTTCGTGAAACTAAATCTGTCATATTTTATGATATTTCTGTAGATGGTTCAAATGCATCAGACCTTGTAGTTCACGAAGGATCTGCAATTTCTCCACCCAATGATGTTGTGGGTGCAAAGCAGTTTTATATTCACTATCAGCAGATAGACCATAATAGAGTTTTATCTGGAACAAGAGTTTTTGAACTTGTAAATTTGGAATGGAGATATCCATATCACATCATTCATCTTAATCGTAGCTCTGGTGCTCTTGTCATTCCCAAAAAAACATATCATCGTTCTTATTCGGGAGAAGAAGGCTCTATTGTAATCAATCAGGCAATTCGTGATGATAATTTTAATGATAAGACGGAGTTCATTCCAGTATCAGCAGCTCAGAATGAAAATCTCTATCGGATTTTGACACAAGAGAAGCCTGTGATTCATACACTTGAATAATAATAAATTTTTATGTATTGTGACTGAGGAGGAATGACCCATCGGACTTTATGATTACTTCAAATCATCATATAATCTGGGAGAACAATTTACCAATGTAATTTGTCAGACAAAGGATATGGAATATGATATTGGTGGAACAATGAGTAGCTATTGGTTGGACCCTAATCGTGTTTTATGGTGTTCTGATTATACAGGAACGAGTACGTTTGAAATTATTGAAGAAGATGATTCAAGATATGACCCTAAACTTTTATTTCTAAACTATGAAATGAAACCTACAGGGAAACGCGGAAAATTCAAAGTACATAAGATTACAAAGTACATTGAAATATATCCATCAAACTGGACTGGAGAATGGTCTTCGTGGCCTACATTAAAATTACATTTTAGAAACGGAGAACTTCAAGATTATGAAGACATCACCGGAAAATGAGTTGTTTCCATATTCCTCATTTGACGTTAGACTTGAAATAAAAGATGAAAATAGAATATGTTGGTTTAAAGATTCTTATGACTTGAAAAAATATCTGAATAGATATAAACTAGATAAGAGAAAGATTAAAATATTGCATCGCAATGAAGAACCCATTCAACCTAGTCAAACAAACGAGAGTGAGATACAATCTGGAATTGGAAGCACCAATCACGGAAGTGCAAATACAACTAGAAAACGCACCAAAAGCGTGGATTCCAATTCAAACATTTCTAGAACTAACAAAAGAAAGAAATGATTGACTTTAGTAAGATTGTAGGGTATTCTGACTACAGATATCCTGCACTAGATTCAACAACTGCTCATTATGAATTTCTTTCTTATTTGGAATGTTGTGAGTCTTTAGGTGTAAAACCATCTCTTCGGAGATTTATGGCATATCAAAATTATATCAAATCTCTGGGAATATTTAATGTTTAAATTTTTTGAAAATGCGTTGAAATCATATATCGTTGATGAAAACGAACAATCTTTATATGAGAGAATTAAATACCTAGAAGATAAAATTACACTTTTACAAGAAGAAAATATAGAGATAAACAATTTGCTCTATGAAACACTCAATTCAATTGATGCCATTGATGCTCGTATTGACATTTTAGCTGCAGAATCTTATAATTCTAAAAGTTCATTTCCAGAAAAATAATGGTTTACGACAATCTATCAGAATACGAAAGAGCACTTGCTCGTTTTGGTGATAAATGTGGAATTATTGCCTCACTAGAAATTTCAGATAAAATTTCACCTGAAGAAGCATACAAACAAATTAAAGATCTTTACAAAGAATTGAAGAGTCTGCGTAAGCAAGAAAAGGATGAATGGGACGTTTGAAAAACTGTCCACTCAAGAAACACTGAGCACCACATCTGTGCTATACTGTAAAAATACATCACGGAGAACTTGAATGTCTATTAAGTATCAAAAAGTTTGGAGAACTCTCAACGACCTGGAATCTGTGACTTCTAAAGTTTGCTCTGCAAAGGAAATTCTAGACTGTGCTCTTGATTCTCTTGAAAATCATAAGTACGATAAAGTTGAAAGTCTAATCTATGCAACACAAGAGTATCTTGATTATTATCTAAATGAATTTGATAAAAAATTTAAAGATGCCTGGGCAGCAACTGTTGGTGATTTGAGAGAGGGTGATGTTGAGGAAGATTTTTATTCTGTTCTGAATGAAGAAGGATATGAATATACTCCATTAAATTCAGGCAATTCAGCAAATGCTGTGAAACGATGGGTTCTTCCTGTCGAGTGTGATGGGCCAAGTGGTGAGTATTATGTCATTTTTCCAGATGATTTGATGGAAGCTGCAAATCTAAAGGAAGGAGATATGATTGAATTTTCCAACAATAATGATGGAAGTATGACGATGAAAAAATATAATAATTCCGAAGCATAATTGATGTGGTTATCCACACTTTACTTTAACACTTCAGTTCACTAAAATACTATACAATTATAAGAAATCAAAATGCTCTCTCAAAAACTTACAGAAGAACTTATTGAAGTCAAAAGTCATCTTAAAAATGCAGTAAGAATTTCTGCAATGAATGAAAAGACCTACATTACAAAACAACTCTCAGATATACTCTTTGCTGTAGATAATATTGAGAGAGCAGAGACTCTTATGGATAAATTGGAGAATCGTAAACCTGGAGATAGTGGAATCTTTGGTTCATTTTTTGGATGAACGAGTTAAGTTATATTAAGACATTATTGTTATTCTAAATAATGTCAGGATTTCCACACATTTACCACCATATTATGACTTTTTCCCGAACCAATAACAGCATTCTCACACAAGAAGAATTTGATGAACTTGTCTCTCTCAAGAATGCAATTCACGATAATCCAGCTTCAGTTCATCCAGATAAACTTGAAAAATTTACTGAATTATTTGTAAGGTCTCTTGAAGGTAAGTGTGACCCGCCGCCACCTAAAAATTGGAGAGGAAGTTCTCTTAGCGAATAAACTAAATATATTAGGTTTATTCTTATCTAAATGATTTCTGAAGGTAAAAGATTACGAATTGCCTCCAAAGCTGCAGATGCTGTGTTGGCTGCAGCGGCTGCAGCAACTATGGCACAAGGACCTAGAGACTTTGTATCATTTGGGGCAATTCAATCTCCTGGAGTAGTTAGAGGACAAGAAGAAGGAAGAAAAAGAGGTGAAGCTGATAGAAACTTAGATAGTGGTAGAGTTTCACATTCCGCAAGAAATAAAAAGATGAAAACTTTTAGAGAGTTTTTAGAAGTAATATATGAACTTGAAGAAAGTTCAATGGGTGAAAGAAGTGGCAGAAGAACAAGAGGAAATGTCACACTCGCAAGAGGCAGAGGTGCTGATATGACTCGTCATGAAAGAAGTGTAGCATCAATAGCAAAGAAAGCAGGACTTAAAGGAACTGGTAAGTATTCCACTAAGGACTTGAGAACCCCATCAAGATTATATACAACCAGTAACCCTGATGGTTATGGAGATAAAGGTAGCACAAAGGTAAGTCATTACATCACAACTCACGCATCTCCAAGAAGTGCAGCAACATCACCGGATTTAGAAGTTATTAATAAAAAAGAATTTGCTGGTATTAAAGATGGAAAGGTAAAATTTAAATATCATCCATCCGCAGATAGTGTAAGAAAAGCAAAAGATTTTAGAAAAGCAATTACTCGTTCGGGTGGAGATAAACGAGGAAAAGTTCACGATGTAAGTATTATGCCAGATGATGCCTTTAGAGAAAAAAATCAAAATAAAGGTAGAATGCCTTTAGGAAGAAATTTAGTTAAAGGTGTTAAAGATATTCCTAAACATCTAAAATCAGCAGGAGCAAAAAAAGGTGAAATAGTTACGGGGAAACCAGCTGCTGTATTGCCAGATGAGGATAAAAAAACTGGTGCAGAAAAAAGAGGAAAACTTTATGGTAAGATTTTAGGCTCTCGTGCTTCTAAAAGAAGTGAAAAAACTGGAGTAATGGTGGGATCCATTAAAGAAGTTTTGGAAATAATGCAAGAACTTGAAGAAAGTTCAATGGGTGAAAGAAGTAGAGGTAGAGCAACTCTTGCTCGTGGTCGTGGTGCTGATATGACCCGTCAAGAAAGAACTACTGCTGCAATCGCAAAGAAAGCAGGATTAAAAGGAACTGGTAAGTATTCCACTAAGGACTTAAGAGCCAAAGCAAAAGATTATACAACTTATGATAGTGAAGATGATTTAGATGATATTGGAAGCACTGAACAAGACCACTTCATCCGCACATATTCTTCTCCAAGAAAGGCAGCAAAAGGAGAACAACTCATTAAAAAGTTCAAACCAGCAGGAAGAACTCCATCTGGAATGACTAAACTCAAAACTGCACCTTCAAGTGAAAGTGTAAGAAGAGTGAAAGACTTGAAAAAGAATATGACCAAAGCAGGTGCTAATAAACGTGGAAGTGTTCATACTGTAGATATTATGCATCGTGATAGTCAGGTAGTGAAGAATGACCCAGACCAACAAATGGAAAGAGGCAGAAACTTTATTGCTGCTGTGAAAGATACTCCAAATCAACTCAAGAAAGCAGGTGCTAAAAAAGGTGAAGCAGTTATCGGTAGACCATCTGCTGTAATGCCCAGTGAAGATAGGAAAAAAGGTAGAGAAAAGAGAGCAAAACTTTATAAGAAAGCATTCGGCAAAAGAAGCACCGAAAGGTCAGCAAAAACTGGATTGATGGTCGGAAAGGCAGACTGATAATATACATAAATAACTAAAAAGTATTTGTAAAATGGACGCTAAAGACATTCGCAATCTTCAAGAAGCATATTTGGAAGTTGTTGAAAATCAACAACTTAATGAGGGATATAAAAATTTTCCATATCGCCTAAGAAGAGCAGACGGTCAAGGAATTACTGATAGTTATGACCTCTACGACATCATTCTCTCACACCTTCTTGATGAAGGTTATGCTGAAACTCAAGAACAAGCAGAAGTCATTATGGTGAATATGAGTGAAGAGTGGAGAGAGAGTATTTGTGAAGAACTCACTGGAGAAAGAAAAAAGAGAGCACTTCAGATAGGAACTGAACTAGCAAAAAGAGTTGCTCTTGCAAAAGAAGGACAACCTATAACAAGAAAAGGTCCTCCATATCTTGGAAGCACTAAAAAAGCACCCTCTAAAAGAGGGGGGTCTGGAATTAAAGGTGACATTAAAGCAGTATGGACTGGGTATGCAGACGACAGAGGAAGTGGTAATAAATCAAGAAGAAGAAGAGGAATAAAAGTTCAAGATACAAGTGATGAGTTGTGAGTGATAACTGAAAACCACTCCCCAAACTGTCCACTAGACCCCATCAAGGGGTCTTTTTTTGTGCTATACTACTTGAAACACAACATTCTTATGGAACTCACGATAATCGCAGTAAAAAGGGTTGATAGGCTCTACCATTTTAATCATTCTCACCAAAATACGGTTGAAGAAATACTTTGCAACGGCACCGAGGAGGCTATTGACGAGCACTGTTACTTCAAGACTGGAAAGTATCCGATTGAAGGTGATGAAGTTGAGATTTCTCTCTTCCTTCAAGAACCTGATGACTATGATACTCTTCTGGTGAAAGAAGTATCTGATGAAGATGGAACAACTTATACTGATACGACACTTTGTATTCCTGTGTGGTTGTGTAACTGGAACCAAGGATACTTTGGTTTTGTTCCTGAAGAACTTTATGTGAAAGTTCGTCCAATCAACAAAGGTCTAGAAGCATTTGTAAAAGCAACTGGTATGAAAGGATTTTTGAATAAATAAAAGAAAGCCATAAGCATATGAAAACTTTCAGAGAGTTTATAGAAGAAGCATACATTGCTGAGATGCGTAAAGAGGATAAAGTTAAAGGAAAAACAAAAACTCCTCTTACAATTGACCGCACCAGAACATATAGCACTCCAGGTTCAGCTAGACGAGCACCAGAAGGTAGTTCTAAGAAATGGATCGTAACTCCAGGAAAGACGGAAACTCATACTGATAAGGTTATTAACCCAACAGTATCAGGAGGAAGATTTAAACAAGGTGGTAGTGGAGGGAGCGAATATAATTATAAGAGACACGCACACGGAGGCGCTGCAAGTTGGCAAGATAGACCAGGTGCAGGAGCAGCAAGAGGAGTGAAGAAAGTCAAAGGTGAAAAGAAACCAGAAGTAGGGCATCTGACACCAGCATATCGAGTTGCATCTAGAAGAAGAAACGCACAGTATTTGAGAACTGGAAGAATGGGTTGATGGTGATGAAAACCTTCTCTCAATTCTTACTTGAGGCTACAACAACTCAACGACTTAAAATGAGAGCAGCACAATTGGTTGCAAAACATAAAGATAATCCAGAGAAACTTGAGATTTACAAAAATCTTCTGAATAAAATCAGAGAAAGGCAATCTTCATCAGATTACGATTATTCAGGTCGTGAACGTGCAAGACAAGATAAAAGACTCATTCCTTCATTTAGAATGTCTTCACATCCAAAAGAAGATAATCCATCAACACAAACAAAAAATCCAAAGAAAATAAGAAAACAGAAAGCAATTGGTGAATTGCCTAAAAGCTGAAGCCACTTCTTGAACTGGCACACACCCACTGCACTGGGAGGTGATGATGTGCTATGATATGTTCAGACGAATGAAAACCTATGGTGAATGTTGAACTCACAGAAGATGAACTGAATACTCTCTTGCAGGGTCTTTTTCTGCTTGAAGACCAATACTGGTTCAAAGGTAAGGACAAAACCAATGTTCTTATCAAAAAGCTGAATGAACTGATTGAAGTTAAATCCAATTCCACCACTACTATTTGTGACATCTGAAAATGAACTCTGAAATTCTTGAAGTCGAAAATTCTTCCGCAATTTCAAAAATCTCTTTGAATTACGAAGAGAATATTGTGGGAATTGCATATACGAGCAATCCAGAAATGTTTTATGACTTCTTCTGTGACGATGTGATTTCAGTTCGTGATAAACTCAAATCCGCTGAAAGTATGGGTAAGTGTGTCTCACAACTGAGAAAAGAAGGAACTTTGCAGAACGTAAAATGAATGGATTTCTTGTGGATGATGGAGTTTATGCTGCAATTGAATTTGGAAAACAGTTGATGATTCTTCATCAAGGTAAACAGATTAAAGTCTGCAAAACCGAAGAATCTGCAAGAAAGTTCATCAAAGCTCATAAGAAATCAACCTCTTCTGCAGAGCTTCCAATCTAAATAGAAATAAAATTAAAACTGAAAATGGATACCATAGATCAACACATCTCAAAAGATGAGGATATTTTAAGTAATCCACTTATTTCTCCTCAATCAAGACGACATACTGAGGAAGAACTAGAAGCTCTGATGGCATATAAAGAACATCATCCAGATGATGATCACGATCCAACTGCATTAGAACTTTACTGTGATTCTCATCCAAATGCTCTTGAATGTAGAGTTTATAATGACTGAGGACAGTTAGTAAACTGGCACAATAAGTCTAAAATCCTTTAATGGATGTGTTATTATTGAAGAATACTTGAGAACCCTATCTGTGACTCTTCCTAATTACAACGCAATCTCCTTTCATTCTAAAGAGGAGCATCTTGCTGCACTCTACGATGCCTGTTTGTTGATTGTGAATACTTACAATCAGACTGATATTCTTGATTTTTATTCTCTTGACGTTGGTAAATCTGAACTTGTGAGTGCATACGATTTTATGAGGTTTGCCCGCAATATTGTTAATAATATTTCTGAGAGAATGGAATGATTCAAAGATTGAATATTAAAGAAATTCTTCTAGACCCAAAGAAGAAAAAAGAACTGATTGATCGTGTAGTGGAAACCCTAAGATTGCCTTGGATTAAATGACTTACATCGTTACAATAGAAACTCTCAACGGAGAATGTTTTCAAGAGATTGTAGAAACCAATTCAGAATCATCTGTTCTCTGTGAGCGCATCTTTAATCAAACTCCAAATGTTCGTTCAGTTAAAGTAAATCCGAAAAACTAATGAAATTCTCTGATCTTAATTTTGAACCTCATACCAACTATTATGAAATTGAAAACCTTGCTATTTGATTATGAAACAAGACAACTTTATGCGTAATGTAATTGTTATCATCGTTGCATTTGTCATTTCACTTTTTGTAATTGATGCTGTTGTTGGTCCAATCTATAATGTTTGGGCACAATCTCAAACTGGAAAGGCAGAACTTGCTCGTGCGGAAAGTAATCGACAAATCGCAGTGCTTGAGGCACAAGCAAAGAAAGATAGTGCTCAACAACTTGCCGATGCCGAAATCATCCGTGCTTCTGGTGTTGCTAAGGCAAACTCCATCATTGGTGAGAGTTTGAAAGATAATCCTGCTTATCTACAATATCTCTGGATTACTGAAGGCGAAAAAGATTCTAACCGTACAGTGTATATGATTCCTAGTAATGGTGGTGCTCCTGTTCCCACCTTTGACATTCAAAAGTGACACTCTGACAACTGGCACACTGAGGCACTCCAGAGTGGTCTGGATGCCCTATAATACTCTCATACACACCAAACTGATGAAACCAAAGTATTTTATTGTTGGCCTAATTGCTTTTTCTACTATTATTGGATGGAATATTCTTCTCATTCAAAGAGACAATAAGATGTATGAAGGTTACAACAAAAGATTCAATCAAATCAAATACGATCACCCTACATTGAAAGAAGTATCTCAATAATTTAAGATTCTAAACAATGCTAATTCCATCATTGGCTCTTCTTCCATTTCTAAGAACTGTAGTTATTTTTACTGGATTTTCATTTCTTATGGGAAGTATTCTCATTCCAGTTGTTTTGTTTCTGTTTTTCAAATGAAGTATAAAGTTACTCTGTGGGTTTCTGGTAAAACCTTCACAGAATCTATTGAAGCAAGAAATCCACAAGAAGCAAAGATTACGATTCAATCTCGAAATCCATTTGCTAAAATTATCTCCGTCAATGCATCTTTTCTCTGATTATGACGACAACTGATTTTGCAACTTCTAATCTTTCCAAGATTTCTCCTAAGTTTAGAACTTCTGGTGCAGTTTCACAACCACGAAGAAAAGCAGGTTCTTCTCTGAAAGATATTGGTGTAACGAAAACAAAAGTAGTTAAATGTACTCGTCAGGAAGATTATATTCAACGTCTTTTTGATGCTTACAATAAAACTGATGATGAAAATCTGAAACGATTCATCTATCAGGAAATTCGTAAAATTGAAATTAAGAAAATCAAATGACTCAGATTTACGCTTACTCCGAAATTGAAAATGCTTATAACATTCTTATGAATGTTGTCAAAAGAGAGAACAAACTTCATATGATGGATATGACTATTCCTCAATTTCATCTTGATGAACTTGAGGATGAAATTCTTCCTATGTTGGAGCAAATTGCTTTTTATGACCCCACTCCCTAATTAAATGATTTTTTCACCAAACACTGAAGTTTTTTATAATCAACTATATGGTAAAATTAATTTTATCTGTGAAAACTATTTGATTATAGAACTTCCAGCAGTATCAGGAAGAAAACCTGCTAGGTTGATTGTTTTTCCCGAAAACTACAAGAGAATTGAGCTGGTGAAGGCATCCACTAAATAAATACTTGAAACGTATCAATACAATGAAGACATTTCAAGTATTCAAAGAGGATATAGAGCAAAGAAGACAGCTTGCAAAACAAAGCAGACTCGATCAAATAGAAACTCATAGAGAAAGAGTTTCGTCTTATCAGGAAATGCAAAGAAAAAAAAGAAAAAAACAAAAAGAAAGAGAAGAAATCAAACAAGAACTTATGCAAACACTCACAAATCGTTGAGTGTGCCAGTTCTGAAGCCGGTACAAACCCCTTGATGTTCCGGCTCTGATGTGCTATGATTACGGAGTAATCGAAAGAGGTTCAATTTCAAACGATTATACTACTATTCGTTATTTGTGAATAGTGAATGGGCGGGTACTTTAATGGTAAAAGAGGCTCCTTATAAGGGCTCAATCTGGGTTCAATTCCCGGTCCGCCTATTGACCATTATGACTTTTTGAGTTATAATGGTCTTATCGTCGGTATGGTGAAATTAGGTAAACACAACAGACTTTAACAATTTGAGCACCACAGTAGGAAACTCTGTGTGTGAATCCTATCAAATTCGGGGAAACCTAAGTTCTTAGGAATAAGGCAATCCCGAGCCAAGCAAGAGAAATCTTGAAGGTGTAGAGAGCAGTAGGTAGGAACCTAAATCCTTAAGGATATGGTTAAGGGGTGCTCCAGACCACAAACAATTTTATAATTGGTAGAGAAATCTATAGTGGTAAGAAAATCTGTCGGGCATTGCCCTTGTCGGTTCAATTCCGACTACCGACATTATTGACAACAGAGGATAAAAGACCCTCCTTAGTGTGACGATTTCCAAACCGTCCATTATACTCCCATTTTCACATAAATGGTGTTATAGTGTATTCACACAGCAGTCCATAAATCTCAAATGAGAAATCAAAATTATTTTTCACTTGACCTTGAACTGAATAACAAAAATGATGGCACAGTTCCTAAAATCATTCAGGTTGGAGTTGCAATAGGAAATCCAACTCAACCAGATAATATCAAAACTTATAGTTGGTATCTTAATCCTCAAGAACCCATCACTCCATTTATCACCAACCTAACTGGAATTACTGATGAAATGGTACAGACTCAATCAGTTTCTCATTCTGATCTTGCAGAGGAACTTGGTTCTCTGATAAAAGAGAATGATTGTTTTCAAAATCCAATAACTTGGGGGCAAGGTGATGCCGAAGAACTTAAAGATGAGTTTAGGGCAAGAAACATTGATTTTCCTTTCTTTGGTCGTCGCATCATAGATGTTAAAACAGTTTATGTCTTTTATGAAATGGTGAATGGCCGTTCTCCATCAGGAGGACTTTCAAAATCTATGGGAAGATATAAACTTCCATTTATGGGAAAGTCACACAGAGCTGATGTAGATGCTCTGAATACTCTTCGGTTTTATTTCTATCTGATGTCCAGACAAAAGACTCTGGAAACTTGTATGTCAGAAATGAAGAGTATTTCTTACTGATGTGTGCCAGTAGTCCTTCTGGCACACTATATTTCCGTTTTCACCTAAATGATGTTATAGTGTATTCACACACGTCGGGAAAATGACCACTCCAAACTGGCAACATAACTCTGGAAAACAAAAATCCACAAAGGGATCTTGTAAGAACCGCATCAAATCACGAAAGCAGGCGCTTCAAGCACTCAAACTGAAACTGAAAGTAAAATGACTTCCTACTCTGGCAGTCTGACAACTGGCACAAGGGGCTTTTCAACCTGCCCCAATTTGTGCTATGATTACGAAGTAAACAAACAAACAAATGCCTACCTACGATTTCACTGGTGATGCAACTACCATTTTTGGTTTGGTTGGTGTCATTTCTACTTTTATCATTCTTATTTCTGTTTTTCGTTCTTACTGGTCTAGCCCTTATCGCAAATGAATTATAAAAAATCTCTTGCCGAATACGAGCGAGAACTCAAGGAAGCAAAGAAAAGGTTTGATAAGCTCTCTAAGCAATACAAAAAGTGCAGAAGTTCTTATCAAGCAGAAATGATGTATGATGACCTTACAATTCTGAATGAAGACATTTCAGAGCTTCAAATGATTGTAAAGGAACTGAGACAGCAAAAGAAGTTAGCTGAAGTTGATTCTCCGTATTGACTATGATTGACCTTTATTCCGAAATCTTGAAATCAAACGAAATGAATAAGTCCATTTCAGATTTCACAGAAGAAATTGTTGAAGACCCAACAGTAAGAGACAATTTTCTTATTGAGTTTGTTGATGAGATTATGGATTCAATGAGCCCAGAAGATATTAAAGATGCTTATGCACAATCTCTTTTGAGTCAACTTCATGATGAACTTGACCAAAATAGAGAAGAATATATTGTTCAAGAATGTATTGAGTGTTTTCCTCATGTTCTTGAAAGGTTTGGTGTAAATCTGGATGAAAACAATGCTAGTTCTTGACCGATTTAATCTAATGGCAACAAATCCAGATTGTCTAGAAGCAGTTTGTGTCTATTGGATGAAACATTACACAAATAAATTGAATCTGAAACAGAATACAGAAATTGATAATCTCTTTTATCAAGAACACTTCAATGAAGTAAAGTGGTATGATGTTTGATATCCCTTGTGCCACTACTTCAACTGGCACATAGGACTTTCCAAAGGCACCTGACCATGCTATGATGTATTCATCAATCCAATGGAGGTTTGAAGATGATTGACACTTGTGTACTTCATGACGATTATGAGGACTTTGCTCAAAAGTACCTCGGTGTTGATTATGAAGATTTTATTGGTCTTCAACTTGGTCTTCCTGACGAAGATGAAATTGAAATTGAATATCCAGTAGGAGTTTGATTTCAAATGGAATGAGTTTGCCAACGGGTTGGAAATTTCTGACCGATAAAGTTACTCACTCTTTGTTCATTCTTTTTTTACTATGTCTGCCAAACTGATTGCTCTTGCTGCTGAAATTGTTGATGCTAACCCTGCTGGTGCTCAACTGATTGTGAACATCACCAAAGCAGAAACTGGTGCTGAACTTGTTGAAGCACTGGATAACTATGATTCTGCAGTTCTTGAAAATTATTCTGAACCTGTAGAAGCTGAATATGATGAAGACGAAACTCTCGCTGATGTAGACGAAACTGTAGTCCCTGTTTGATATTTTTTTCTTTAACTTTTCATCACACTTACTTTATTATGGCACGCCGCAACAAATCTGCTTCTCGTCAAATGGTTGAATCTCTAAAAGACCAACTCACTGAGTATTTCCGTGAAAACGTCTTTGATAATTATGATTACGAAGATTTGACTGGTTCTGAACTCTTTGAGGCACTGGTTGAGACTTTCAAAGAACTTGAGAATGACCTCAAGGAAGAACTGAAACCCATTCAGTATGTTCTAAATAAACTTGACCCTGAGGATTATTCTGATTCTCAAGTTCTGCACGGTTAAGTTTAGGGGCATCAAAGGTCCAAACTTTGAGTAAGTCCCATACCCTCTATGCCTCTTTACAATGCACAAACAGGAGGGTCTCTTGGGCGTATGGTGAAGTGGATTATCACTAGGAGCTTCTACCTCCTCATCTTAGGTTCGAATCCTAATACGCCTGTTATAAATACTAGTGCCTTAGTTTGGTGACACTCTCTACGGTAGAAAGGAGGTAGAAATGCCTCTTTTCTTGTATAAATACCTATGTCACCAAACTTAGAGTAGAAATGATTTACTACACTTACGCATTCTTGCGTGAAGATAGAACACCTTATTACATAGGAAAAGGTAAAGGTAATAGGGCATACGGAAGAAGATATAAAGGCATCAAACCACCAAAAGATAAATCAAGAATATTAATACTCAAAAACAACTTAACCGAAGAGGAAGCATTTAGGCACGAGGTCTATATGATTGCTGTGTTCGGTAGAAAGGATTTGGGAACTGGCATTCTTCATAATAGAACTAATGGCGGTGAGGGTTCTTCTGGTACTGTTGTAAGTGATGAGACTAGAAAAAAACTTAGTGAAATACATAAAGGTAGAATTCATTCAGAAGAAACTAAAAGAAAACTGAGTGAAGCACATAAAGGTAAAATTGTTTCAGAAGAACATAAAAGAAAAATTAGTAAATCTTTAATAGGAAATGACCATTCAAAGGGAAATAAAATAGATAGACAAATTGTAAATAGACTTCGTAATGAGAGGAAGAAAAATAAATGGTGGAATAATGGGTGTGAGCAAAAGTTCTGTTTCATCTGCCCATATGGATGGAACTCGGGCAGATTGCCAATACACGGAAATTATTCAAAACCTGGAAATAAAAACCCCAATTCTTCTTACTATAAAATTGAATTTGATGACGGTAGATGTGAAGTGATTTTTTGTTTATCTGAATGGGCAATCAATAATGATTATAAGATACCTTCATTATATCAAGTTGTAGGAAATAGGAGAAAATCTCAATATAAAGATATTTTGAGAATAATCAAATTGTCATCTCAGACACCTGATGAACTGGCACACTAAACGAGCACAGACCCAAAAATCTGTTATAATAAGAGCATAGAAACAATTGAGTGGCAAAAATGCGAACAAAAATCATCTCAGATCTTCACCTTGAGCACTATTGTGCTGGACAATACTTTGACCCAGGTGAAGGTGATGTTCTAGTTCTTGCTGGGGACATTCTTTGTGCCAAGCATTTCAAGACTGATGGTTATATTCACAGAGTCTATGATAGATTTCTAAACGATTGCAGTAAGAACTATGACAAAGTTCTTTACATAAAAGGTAATCACGAGTTCTACTCATACAATTATGAAGGTACAACAAAAACTATAAAGGAGCATCTACCTCATAATGTTCACCTTCTTGATAATGAAACATTTACCTATAATGGTTGGAATTTCATTTGTTTCACACTATGGACTGACTTTAGAAATGAAAATGCTCTAGAAATGATGGAAGCAGAATGTAATATGAATGACTATAAAGTTATTCGTATTGGTAGAAACTACCGTAAATTGAGAGCAGATGATACTCTTGCATTTCATAAAGAAAGTAAGAAGTATCTACTGAATCAACTACAAATTCTTAAGGAGAATGTATTTGTTATCAGTCATCACGCACCGAGTTACCAATCAGTTCCACAAGAGTATAAGAAACATGCTAACGGTGCTTATTGTAGTAATCTTGATGACTTGATTGTCAATCATCCACAAATCAAATATTTTGTCCACGGTCACACTCATAACTTTTTTGATTATCAGATAGAGCAGTGTAGAGTGATTTGTAATCCTTATGGGTATCCTGGACAAAACACTGGTTTTCAAAAAGATTTCGTGATTGAGATTTAACTATGCTGATGTGCCACCTTCACAAGTGGCACTGTAAGCCTCCCAGAGGGGCCTCTGATGCCCTACAATACAGACACACAAGCAAAGGGGACTTAGATGATTCTTGATGTGTTTCACTACACTGCATCCCGTTGGGATTGGCAAGATGGTCGTGTGAATCAAATGTGGATTCAAGAGATTGAAGAATCCCCTGATTGCTACCGTTATGTTGCTGTTGCATACAATCCTCGCAAGGATACAAGTATGGTAATGTCTAAACCCAGGGGATACTTTGATACCCTGAAATGGGTTCGTAGTTTCTGTGCTTCTTTCTGTATTCTCCCTGAATACTGCTGATTATGAAACAATATACTTCTTGGATTGATGAACTGATTAAATGGGAAAATGCTCATCCAGAGTATAAACCATTTAAAGAAGATGAAGATTCTCAACGTCAACAAAACCAAAAAGAAACTTACTGATTATGCTCTATAACATTACAGTTGAGTTTAAGGATGGGACTGTTGAAAAGTTTCAACGCAGAAGCAACATTAAACCAATCAACAGTGTAAAACTCAACGATAAGATTGCTAATGAAATCTTTCCACGAGAATGGAAAGAAATCTTTTCTCAACCTCTTTATTGATTATGACTTTCACCTTTCCCCGTGTCTCTGCTGGCATCTACGAAGTCCAGAAGGATTCTAATACCGTTGGAAGTATCAAAAAAGCATCTGCTTCTAAATGGATTGTAACTGATGTTGTAGACACTCCTCAGCACGTTACAAAGACTCTCAAAGAAGCAAAGGATGCTTGTATCAATCTCATTATCTTTGATGGGGTTGACAAGGTATCTGAAACTGAGTATAATAGCTTTGTTGCGGATAATGAGACTATTCAGAACTCTTTATATAACACAGAGCCAACTCTTGAGCCGATTGTATTCTGATGAAAACTGCAGTTATTATTCCAAAGTCTAAAAAAGCAAAGAATAGACTTTGTAATCTGATGCAATCAATTGATGAAGTCATTATTGAACAAAGTTTTAGTGATAAAGTATTTGTTACATCAAAGAATGGTAAATATCACTTTTGGGTGAGTCTTATTGATGATAAAGATTGGGACATTAAGTTCTAAATCATAGACTCTGTGCCACTTCTGAGACCGTCCATAACCTCTCCCAAATCACTGGGGGAGGTGTTATACTGTATGAATACAAACGTGAGGTAAATTACTTAATGCTGACTCCTCTTCCGTATCAACAACGCACTTTGGAAGCAATTAAACAGCACAATAAAGGTTGTTGTATTCTTCCTACTGGTGCAGGTAAAACACTGGTGATGATGGAAGATGCTCGCCAGAGGATTCTTAATGCACTGGAGCCAATGACATTTGTTGTTGTTGCTCCTCGGATTCTTCTTGCAAATCAACTTTGTTCTGAGTTTGAAGAATATCTGAAAGATCAGAATGTTGCTTATATGCACTGCCACACTGGAGAAACTCATCATCATTCATCTACCAATCCAATAGAAATCGCAGAGTATAATGATACTGCGATTGGAAGTGGTAAGCATCAATTTATCTTCACCACTTACAATTCAATTAGTCGAGTGAATGAATCTGATGTTAAAATTGATGTTGTTTTTTTCGATGAAGCGCATTTTTGTGTGAAATCATCTAACTTTGTAGGTATTTCTCACACTTCAGCAGTTGCAGATAATGCTTATTTCTTCACTGCAACTCCAAAGTATAGTAATGGAGTGGAGTCAATGAATAATACTGATGTGTATGGTAGTAATATCATCAGTATTCCTGCGAAGGAACTGATTGATGCAGGTAGTATTATTCCTCCTAAGGTTGTTGCCTATGAATCGCAAACGATTCGCACAAAAGAAAATGCAGCTTTTGTGGATGCAGAGAACATTGTAGGTATTTTGTCTGAGATTTCTGATTGTGATACACCTAAGGTTCTTGTGTCTTCTCCAAGCACAAAAGTAATCTGGAATATGTTTACTGAAAGTGAACTACTGGATCAACTCAAAGATATGGGGTATGTAGTATTTCACATCACTGCAAAACACGGTGCTTATGTAAACAATCAAAAAGTATCTCGTGAGAAGTTCTTTGAGCTTCTGAATGAGTGTGGTAATGATCCAGATCAGAAAATGATTGCGTTTCATTACTCGATTATGAGTGAAGGTATCAGTATTCACGGTCTTACTCATTCCATTATGCTTCGCAATCTTTCTGTGATTGAAATGTGTCAAACGATTGGTCGTGTGATTCGTATTCATAAGGATGATCGAAAAGCAATCGCAGAGGGTAAGATGAAGGCTGGAGAGTTTGCATTGTATCGTAAACCTTTTGGTTCAATCGTGATTCCAGTGAATAACAATTATGGAGATAAGATTGTAAAGCAACTTCAGAATGTCATTGATACTGTATTTGTGAAAGGTGAAGTTCCAGTTGCATAAATTAAATATATGTGACAAATAAAGTTATGCCTTTCACAAAGAAGTTTCCCAATTCAGGAGAAACAAAACACATTCGAGTTCCTATTGTTTATGCTGATTTGGTAATGGAACTTATGGAACTTCTTGAACGTAGATTTGATGTAGAAAAAGGAAGACATTTACTGAGAAAATACATCAACAACTTAAGTTGAGACTTCTTGACTTTTTTTGATAAATCATTTACAATGTATTCATACACAAAAGAAATGCAAAAACTGACTGTCAATCAAGTTGTTGGTAAATTGAAAGTAACAGATTTTACATCATTTGATAAACCTGGAAAGAATAAAGGTTCTCGTGGTCAACTGTTGGAAAATGTTTTGGGTATTGTCAATGGTTCTTCTCTGAAAGATATGATTGATGGTGAACTCAAGTCTTTCACTCAAGGTGAAACGATTGCAGTTACTCAACTGAAACATTGTCTCTCTGAAATTATTGAAGATTCAATCTCATTTGATGAGAGTAAAGTTGGTCAGAAATTGAAGCAAACTGTTTATGTTGGTTTTACTCGTGCCAATGAATATCTTGGCACTACTGTGTTGAATGAAGAAATTGATCCAAAACATTATCAGCAACTTCGTGAAGATTATGAATTTATTTGTGATAACATTCGACATTCATTTAAAATTGAAAATGAATTGAATACTATCACTGGTCCAAATAATCTTCTTCAGATTCGCACCAAAGCATCTAAAAACAAAAAAGGTTATTATGTTCCTTTGAAGTTTTCTGGTGTTACTCTAAAAGATAAAGGAATGGCATTTTATCTTGTTTCTAACTTTGGCAAAACAATCATATGACATCATCAGCACTTAAAGCACTTACTGCAACCACAGGAAACAAAACAGACTGTTGGAATACACCACCTACATTTGTTGCTGATGTGATTACTTTTTTTGATGGTTCACTTGATTTGGATCCTTGTTCAAATGATGAACAAAATCCAAATGTTCCTGCGAATAAAGTATATACAGAAACAACAAATGGATTAAAACACGATTGGATTGCAGAATCAGTTTTTATGAATCATCCTTACAGTAATAGTAAAGAATGGATTCCATATGCTGCAAGACAATATGAAATTGGAAATAGTAAAGAAATGATTTTACTCATCAAATTGGATGTATCTACAGTTTGGTGGAGATCAATTAGTTCATATCCTTGGATTGCTGTTAATCGTAGATTGAAGTTTGGTGATGGCAAAGGTGCAGCACCATTTCAATCAGCAATCATTTATCTTGGAAATCGTTTAGAAAGATTTAATACTATCTTTGGAAAGTATGGTACTCTTTATACAGTGTGCCAGTTGTAGAGGTGGCATATATAATCGCCAAACAGGCTCCAGATGCCCTACAATGAACGGAGTTCACTGAGATAAATGTCCTACACTCAATTCGTTGCCACTGCTGCCCTCACTGTTTGTGAAGGATTCAATCTTCAATCCTATCTGGATGCTATCTCCGAACGTAGCGTAAAGGAAGACAACTTTCTGATGGAACATTATGGTGAAGTGAATGGAAAGATTGACATTGACTTTGAGGATTATGTGCGTCAATCTGATGGAAACATTCTGATTGAATGTGACACTGAAGAAAACAATAATAACAGTGAAGTTTGGGATTGGTTGATTGACCAATTCATTCCAGTGATGAATTCTCAGTTCGTACAGATTAAATCTGCAACGATTGATAGTCGGAGTGGAGTTGACATTGGATTCTCACTCTATGATAAGATGGGTAAGGTTGTTGATCTTACTGAAATCATGGAAGTCTATCAGAAGACTGTGACACCCTGACAACTGGCACACTAAAAGAGCACAGACCCCTGAATGTGGTATTATAGTCTTATGGTTGAGGAAGTCCGATGACTTATGTTCCAATTCTTTCCTGGATTCCTTATTTGCAAGTGCCCGAAAACCGATTGAATCTTGCGTTTAATTGGTATCGAAGGCAGAAAGATCATCCATTGAACTTTCCTTGCTATTCTTACTGGATTCAACAATGTGAAAATGATGGGAGTGATTACTGATGCAAACTATGCTTGATGATGTTCTGATGATTGAAGAAGTTTTGTCTGAGAAGCAACTGCTTGCTCTGCGTGATATTCTTTATTACTACAAAGAATCACAGTTGGAACTGTATGAGTATCCTCCCGAAGATACTCTGTTCACTAAAACTCAATTTGAACTGTTTGAGATTTTTGACGTAGATCAATGACTTCTATTTCTTTTACATCTGGTGAGTTGCTTGATATTATCTCTGCTCTTGAGATTAAATTGTCTCAAGCAGAAGATAAAGGTGACGCACATCTTGCAATGTATTATTTCGAGATGCAGAATCAATTTCAACGTATCTTTGATAAATTGCAAGACTTTGTTCCCGAAAATCGTGTTGCTCATCTTGTTCTTGCTGTGAATTGATTATGTGATGTGCCACCAAAACAAGTGGCACATCACACTCCCCAACGGGGCACCAGATGCCCTATAATACTCTCATACGCAAGCAACTCAAATGAAAAAACGCATTTCAGCACAACAATCTAACTCCATTGCAAATGATGCGTATGAAAAAATGATGTCTATTAGAGTTGAAGAATTTTTGGACGAAGTTTATAAACAAATTGAAAAGTCTTCTGAAAATGGAATGTTTGATGTTTCTGTTGATATTTCCATTTACACTAATGTCCATAGGGATAGAATTGCCAAAGTTTTGGAATGTGATGGTTACATGGTGAGATATAATCATCGTGACTATGATAGTCAAGATTATGTTGAAGTTTCTTGGAGAAATCCCACTTGACGAACTGGCACAGGGGCACTTCACAGGTGCCCTTTGATGCCCTATAATACACTCATACACACAGAGGACTGATGACTGCTATTGAACTTGATGAAATGATGAACCGAATGGAATCATTTGGTGGTTCATTTGTTGTTGCACTTGCTTACGCAATGCGAAAAGCAGACCAATCAAATAAAAACAGACTGATTCTTGCCTTTCCTGAGTATGTGAAAGAGTATGGGCCAGAAAGTCAATTTCCTGCATACGAATGACAATGAAACCGAAGTTCCGTGCCGTATTGGAAATGGCAATCGAAGAAGGTGTAAGGTATGGATACACCCGTGCATTTAAGTACAATCCAGAACCAGACACTAATTCGATTACTGATACTATTGTAACTGAAATCTTTAATTCACTCGACACTTGGTTTGATGACATCAATGACACTGAAAACTAAAATGAATCCTGAAATTAAACAGAAATGGGTTGATGCTCTGCGTTCTGGTAAATACGAACAAGGCAGTGAGAAACTACGCAGTCATCAAGGTTATTGTTGCCTTGGTGTTCTTTGTGATTTGTATGCACAAGAACAGAATGTAGATTGGAAGTTTAATGGTGCCTATGAGGAAGAAAATACTCAACCAATGGATTATTGGTATTTCGATGGAGAGAGTGAGTTTCTGCCTGAATCAGTAAGAGAATGGGCAGGATTTTCTCTTCCTAATCCTCAAGTTCGAGTTGATGTTACTGAGAATGATGATGAAGATGATTGGTTATATAATGATGATATTGCCAATCTGAATGATACAGGTTATACTTTCAATGAACTTGCTAAAATGATTCAAGAACAATTCTGATGGAAGAAAACAATCTGATGGAAACTATCTCTACTCATAAATCCGTAAATATCACTGTTTATTTTAATGGTGAATTGGATGATGGTGAAGTACAAGATTTTGTAGATAGGATTCTTCATAAGTATCATCACCCTGATGATGTTGTGTCAGATTATGAATACTGGCACGATGAGTCTTGAGTGAGACTGTGCCACCACTACAAGTGGCACACTAAAAGAGCACAGCCGCCAAAATGTGGTATTCTTAAGGGGTGGTGAGTGATTGATTTCTTACCACCTGTTCTTTATTCTCTACAAAATGGAACTGACTAATTCTTTTCCCCCTGTCGATGCTGCTATCAATAAACTGAAAAACTTTGATTATGTTCAATTTGGTGAAAATGTAATTCAATTCACTGCTACTCTTTCTGCGATTATTGTTGGTATTGCATCCTATGGGTGGACTGCATTTCAACTGTGGTGGAATGATAATGGTGAAGCAACGCAAGTTAATTTTATTCGATTTGTTGTGAATGTAATTGACTTTATTGCTGCTGTCGTGATTGCTATTCCTAAAGTCTATCGTTGGATGAAACTGAATGGAAACCGACTGATTGATTCTCTGTTCTTTCAGGTTGCTTTTTCCTGATACCTTGTGCCAGTAATTCTTCTGGCACATTATACCCCCCAAACCACTGCCAGAGGTGCTACAATGATTGCATTGAAAGTTAAGGACTCGATGACTGACACTCAAACCGAACTCAAAGAATCCACGGTAGAGTATATCAATGAACTTATTGATGATTCTTATGCTGAGGATGACATTTACGAGTTTATTGCCGAATATGGTGAACAAAACTTTGTAGATTATTATGCAGATTATGTTGAGAATGGTGAATCTTACTCTTATCAAGCAGTAGATGTTTTCATTGAGGAGTTTGGTGTATATTGTCTTGGTAGTTTTCAAGATTCCTACCGAGGGCAATGGGACTCGAAAGGAGATTATGCAGAAAACTATGTGACTGATTGTTATTCTATTGATTTTCCTGCTTTTATTGAGATTGATTGGGAAAACACCTTTGATAATCTTGATTTGATTTTTTGTAAAGGTTTTGTTTTTTCCAAAGATTTCTGAGTCGTTTATATCTGACTCAGAGTGACAGTAATTGCAATTTCCAACACAAATCACAACAAAATGATTCGCACAGTTCAAATTACCGACATTTCTTTTGATTGCTCTCTCGATGATGAAGATTGGACAGAGAGTGACCAAATTGAAACTGAAGAAACTCTGTCTAATGCTTATATTGGGAAGATTTTTGAGCTTGATGTAGAGGATGACTACAATGATGATGAGGTTTCTTATGAACTTTGTGAGGAAGTTTCTGCTTCCTCTGGTTGGTGTATTCACTCTATCGACTTTCGCTATATTCTCAAATGAGTCCAATGTAGCGATGTGCCACTTGTTCTAGTGGCACACTAAAAGAGCACAGGCCCCAAAATGTGGTATTCTTAAGGGGTGGTGAGGGAGGCAATAAGACCACCTCGATAACGTCAACTGACATCTTGGCAAGTATGCTGTTATCTAACCTCATCACTTTCAACTTCAAACTAACTTCAAACTAAAATGACTGTTGATTTCTCCAAAGATGTGATGGTTGGTATGCTCCGCAAGGGTGATACTGGCAATGACATTATGAACATTCTGAATGTTCTGATTCCTGAGCAAACTGAACTCACCCGTGAGCAAGTTTGTGAGGATATGGGTATCGCTGACTGTCCTGAGAATGATGATGAGATTGCTGCTTATCTTGCTGCAGTCTGATTAAATACAACTGATAGAGTGCAAGTCCCTGTTACATCCTGATGAGGTGTATCACACTTGCACCATCAACTTAATTCATTTGTCTTTGATTCCAATGTTTGTTTCTTGTCCTGTTTCTTTTGATTTGATTGATGCCGAATGGTATGATGATGTAGATGAAGCAAAAGAAGATGCACTTGATTGGAGTGTTGAACTGTCTGGTGAGAAGGTGATTGTTTATCAGGCAGTTGAGAGTGAAGATGGTGAATATGAGTTTAATAAACTCTATGCTATCTTTGCTTGAGTCTAGTGTTGAGATGTGTCACTTGTTCTAGTGGCACACTAAAAGAGCACAGCCTCCAAAATGTGGTATTCTTAAGGGGTGGAGGGGCTTCGGTCCCACGCAAAACTCATTCTTTATTTTTACTATGACCTCTTTCACTGTTGTCAAGAAAGGCGAAGAGATTAACTTTGAGAGCAAGTTTGCAACTGTGAAAGATGCAAAAGCTTATTTTGAGAATGATAAGTCCTGGAAATATAATGATTTTGTCTCCAATCTTCTTTCGCGTAAGAATCTTTCGGTTTCTCAGGAATCCTGGCTGCATTACATTGCAACTCAGGATGTGATTGATTCTGAAACTCCTGCAGAAGCTGGAGATTATCTGAAACTGGTGAATACGATGTATAATGCTGTGCAGAATAATGTTCGCAAACTTCAAGTGCGACTTCCTGGTATTACTCTTTCCACGGTGAATAAAGGTGTAAACATTGGTTGTGTTTATGTTTATGAAAACAATCAATACGTTGCTAAGATTACAACTTCTGGTGTTTTGATAGGTAATGTCTCCGATGATGTTAAAAATCTTCTGGAGGATGCCAATGATAATCTTCTGCAACTTGCGAAGATTTATGGTCACGAATCTGGTTCTTGTTCGATTTGTGGTCGCACGTTGAATGATCCTCTCTCTGTGCAAATGGGAATTGGACCGATTTGTGCAAAGCGGTTCGGTTGAGTTCTTTATTTCTAATAAAATGAATTACGATAATTTTATGCACAATGCAAATTGTGTGTGGCTGGGACTAGATGTATATGACCAACAACGGTATGGTCAATTTTTGATGAATTATCTTCATCAACATCATCCAGACATTGTTGTTCCTGAAGAAGCTGATTGTTTCTACAACAACAACAAAGTTCCTAACTTTCTTCAATTCATTCACTCGCTAGATTCCAATGTTTGAACAACTTACGTTTGTCCCGCATACAATTCCTAATGCTGTTCAAGGAAAGTATAAGTTTTCCAATGGTTGGGAGATTTCTGTAGTTTCTGGTCCTGCTGGTTGTGGATTGTATGGTGTTATCAGTGACTTTACTTATGAAGTTGCAATCTTCCGACCGAATGGAAATATGACGGAAGATGTAAGTGGTTGGAATACTAAAGAAGAAGTATCTGCGATGATGTGGGTACTGTCTCAACTGTAGTCTCTTATACTGTGTGCCACTTGTTCTAGTGGCACACTAAAAGAGCACAGCCCTCAAAATGTGGTATTCTTAAGGGGTGGAGGGGCTTCGGGCCTCAGTTCTTTATTTTTTTATTATGAACCGTTCACAAGTTATCGCCAAGATTCAATCCATTCTGAAACTGCAGAATGGAACTTCTTTTGAAGGTGAAGCATCTGCTGCTGCAAAGATGATTGATAAACTTTGCAAGCAGTATGGTGTTACGATCACCGAAGCAACTGAAACTCAAGTTATGGATGAGGAGTTTCTTTCTTTCAAACGAGTGAATGTTGCTCTAACGACTCTTCTCAATGCGATTGCAACATTCTATGATGCAAAAGCATATATGAAGAGTGGTGATAGCAAATCTCTGCAAATCATCGGTAGTGAAGCACAACAAATTCAAGTGCGACTCTATTATGATTATCTGGTTCAGGTGATGGAGAAAGAAGCAGATGTTGCACATAAAGCAGAGAAAATCCTCTGTGATGTGACTGGTAAAACTGTTTCTCGTTCCTTCAAACTTAATTTCCGCAAGGCATTTGCAGATAAAGTTGCAGAGCGTCTGCGCGAAATGAAGAAAGAAGAGAACCGAGTTCACGAAGATGCAAAGGCAGTGGAGAATAAACTTTCCACGATGCGATTCGGACGTGCAAAACGTATGAATGGCGCTCGGGGTGAAGGTGCTTATTCTGGTGCAAACGTAGGTGCTGGAGTTTCTTTGAATCGCCAAGCATCTGGTTCTTCTCAACGTCAACTGTGTGGGGTGTAGTTTCCAACTTCACCTCTCCTTTTTTCTCTTTATTTCTAACACAATGAAAACGCAAATGACTATTTCCGAGATTAAAATTCTTTGGGTGGTTGGAGCACTTGAACGTCTTGCGACATTGGGTATGCTTTCTTCCGACATTCCATTGAAACTTACTCCTGATGCAGTTGATGATTATATTGAGATTGACAATCATCGCAATCTTCTGTTTTCAGATGATTTTGAGATTGCACAAATCTTTCTAGCAATCGCAAAAGCAGAGAATGAATGTGAAGTATCTGATGATGATATGAATCAAATCATCAAATTGATTCTTGAGTATAAGAACAATCGCACTGAGTTGGTGAAATACGCATTGTCTCATCAGACTGTGTGAGTCCAATGATGCGGTGTGCCACTTGTACTGGTGGCACACTAAAAGAGCACAGGCCCCAAAATGTGGTATTCTTAAGGAGTGGAGGGGCTGCGGGCCTCAGTTCTTTATTTTTTATCTAATCATGATGTTTCAAATCTCCTACGGAATTGGTGGTGGATATAATGTTAATGAGACTGAATTGATTGAAGCTAATAATTTGGATGAGGCACTTAGAATTGCTTATGAAGCTAGTCTCTCCTTGTTTGAAAGCTATTCAGTTTTTGAGAATCAAGTAGATGATGAAGAACTTGACGGTCTAGATGATGAAGAAATTCAAGCTCTTTATTTGGAGGAAGCTGAGCGATGGATTGATTATCATGCAGAATATGTAGAAGAAGTTTAAATAAATCTAAAATTCAATCTGTTCTTTGAGGAGTCTCAGGATGAGTTAGCTTTCAATGTGCCAGTAATTCTTCTGGCACATTATACTCCCCAAACCCCCCAAATCCGTGCTATGATGAACGGAGTTCACAAGACAAAAGAGATGACCACTGCTCAAAGAATGGAACGTCAGTTCTTTATTCAATTCATTGCTCTTGTGAATGAGGTGCAAGGAAAAACCAAACTTCCTTCACAGATTCATTCCAAGCAAAAATCAACTTGGGTAAAGCAAATCTCAAATCCCAAAGCAAAAAAAGATGCTCTGTCCCGCATTTGATTCTTTTTAATGATGAACAACAATCCTTATGTAAGCATAAACATAAATCAAGCAAATGAAAATTGTTTGGTTTATTATGAAGTTAAGGTTGGTGAGTTCACTTGTGATGGTGATGCTCTAAATGTTTCAAGTGCTGTTGAATTGATACAACATCATCTAAAACATTTTTTACTCTGAATCTAAATGAATAAAGTCTTTCAAATTGAATTGTGTAAAGAGGATGCACAAAGAATTCTTATTGCACTTCAACTTCACAAGGACCAATCATACAAATTGATTGATGATTGTGAGACTGAAGAACAAAAGAATGTTGCATGGTTGGAATGGTCATATATCGGTGAGTTATATGATATGATGAGTTGTACATTTGATAGATTTTAATTTCTTTCTTTAATAAACAACAATGCTGATTAAAACTGTTTTTGATGTTGAAACTCATCAAGCTGGTTATGCAATTTGTAATTCTCAACACCAATGTGGTTATGTAACGTATTCAATTACAAAAGCAATTCAAGCAGCACAATGTAAAGACTTTTCTCAAGTTCAACAACTGATTGCAAAATGAAATTGTATCAAATTACTTATCAAGTTCCTTATGGTAATCAAGAGTGGAGAACTCAATCTTTTTCTACTCTTGAAGAAGCAAAATCAATGATTGCTTTTTATCTTTCTTGTGGTTCTCCTGCTAAACTGAGTGTTAACAAACAATGAATGAATCTACTCTTGATCTTTTCTGTCAACATGAAGATGAGATGTTTGCTGAAGAATATGTAACTGAATTGGAAATGAAAGCAGCTTATTACGAAGTGAGCATTGATTATTATATGATGGAATTTATGTGAATATAATGATAGTGTTATATTAAAGAATGTATTAAAAAATATATGTGAGAGAGAGAAGGAATGTTATGAATTGCTGATAATTATTGTTATTGAATGTTGTTAATGATACGAATTCATATTGATTAAGGTTGATTTTGTGTCTTTATAGGTGGCATTAAGTATTTGTTAACAGTCTTATAAATGCTGATTCTTAACAGTCTTATAAAGGTCTTTATGTATTTGTTAACAGTCTTATAAAGGTCTTTAAGTATTTGTTAACAGTCTTATAAAGGTCTTTAAGTATTTGTTAACAGTCTTATAAAGGCTGATTCTTATAGTGATCTTGGCCTTCAGACTATCACAACTCCGCGAAATTGTCAAGTCACGGAGACACTATAAAAACCGTCACATCATAACAATATAACACTATCAACATATTATAATAACACAGAATCACAGTTCTGTGTTATTTTTTATACTTATGAATGAGACTCATCAGACACAAACCACATCAAAAACCGGCACAATGACTCATGAGTCTCACCGATTCTGATGTAGACTTTTAGGGTGGTATGAGGGAGGGCAGATATAATAAACAAAATAACACTCTGAGACCCCTCTATAATCGCCTGTAAGAGGCTTATACTTTCTTTTAGGATAGAGAGTACCTGATAGCTCATAAATCAATGTTTTATGAAAGTCTTATATCAGCATTTCAAAACACAAAAAAACTTGTATAAATAAACTCATAGTGAATAATTTATTTGAATTTAATTCATTTAGACACAACTTTATACCGAGAAAGCACAACAGGCGGTTCACCCGATGAGATAAGACTTTCGCAAGGATGAATAAAGTTCCCTGTTCTTGAGTTAAAATCAACTAAAGCTAAATGATGAATAATGATGTATTTGTGAGAGTTTATAGCATAAAAGAGGGAGTTAGAACGCGGTCTCCGGCGCAATAAAATCGTTAGGTGGAAGCCTAGAAAGGGAATATGGATTTTCGATAAATCTATAAACCAAAAATTGATAAAACTGAATAAAAGCCAAATCCTTGAATTGTAGATTTCTTTGTAAAACTATAATTAACCTAAGGAAGTTTTGTGATGTTTAAAATTGATTCGTGATTAGATAAGCTTCGTATGATATTCTCAGAGAATATCATTCAGAACTTATTCATTATAAATTCATTCGTGATTAGATACTTTACGTATTCATATTGAAGCTACAATTACTCATATCATCTAGTCAGAAATTCATTCGTGATTAGATAAGTTTCGTATGCTTATTAAAGAATAACATTCAAACTTTATCTTTTCTCAAATTCATTCGTGATTAGATAAGTTTCGTATGCTTTCTTTATATCATAACTCTATATGATAAGAATGTGGAATTCATTCGTGATTAGATAAGTTTCGTACAGATCTTTATAGAGCTTTTGAAACCCGAAGAATAAGTATAAATCATTCGTGTATAATAGTTTTAGTTTACTTCTTACAAAATCTTATTGTAAAGAAGTAGTTTTATAGTGTTTATTTTTCGTTGTGTAAACTTGACAGAAAGGCTTATAAGTGTTAGAATAAAGTCGGTTCGTTCTATTCTTTTTCTCCAATGATGAATTCGTATCTTTCTTCTCAAAAGCAACGTTATCGTATCACATTAGAATTAGATGTGATGAGTGATTTTAATCCTCATCAGATTGAATGGAATAAACTCTTTGAGCTTGAACCTAATGAATCAGTAGAGAGTTATGTAGAAGATCTCTCTGTTCGTTGGTAGTAGTTTATAATCAGAACAGTTCTTTGTATTCTTTATGCTTGATGTTGTTTGTATAAAGTATAAAGAACTGATTCATTCGTCGTATAAAGAACTGATGTTCGTGTAAAAAATAACACAGAAATTGCGATTGTAAGTATAAAGAATTGCAATTTCTGTGTTTATTTTACTTTCATTCGTCCTGAAATAGTATAAAGAATTGTGTTAAGTATAAAGAATAACACTAAAATGTCGTCGTTTAGATGTTTTTTTCGTCCTAAGTATAAAGAATAACAGTGTAATTAACACGATTATATGTTTTATTCGTGTGTTGTTATTCGTTTATAGACAGTTATTTTATGTTGTTTGTTATTCTTTATATCGGGCGATGCGCCCCTAAGCCCCTCGCCCGCCCCCCTCGCCCGTTCTTAAGCCCCCCCCCTTATAAAAAAAGCAAACTTCCCTAAGCTATAACAACTCCGTACAGCGACCTCGATTTATCTCTCTTAAAAAAATTTTTCATAGAAAAAAATGCCTCATAAGTACGCATATAAAAAAACTCCATATTGGAATTTTTGGAAAGTTATTCTTGCCGGTTGGATAATCAGATATCCACAAAAATTCTTTCAAATTATTGGATTTCCATTAGGAATTTTAATTGTTTGGATATATAATTTAATTGCAAAATAAAATAAGGTAAAAAAATTTTGCCAAAAATTTTTAACGTAAAAGGTTTTATATGAATAAAATTTATCACATTTACGCAAAGAATACTTGTTTATTTCATACACTAAACGAAGAGGAATTCAAAATTACTTGGAAAACATTAAACCGTCTTGTTGGGTTAATGCACACTGATTATAATTTAGAGGACTTATCTTATGAAGAACTTCATAATAATTCCGAAATAACATTAAACTCATCATATTGACAACTGCCTATATAAACTGTTAAAATTGATTTGACACTGGAGATTAATTTATGGCTCGTGGATTTACTGTAAAAGCTGCATCACCAAAACCTAAAGAACAAGAATGGGATTATGATGCAATTAAACAAAGAATGCAAGGTAAATCAATTGTATTCTGTTTACCTGGAAGAGGATGTTCTTTCATTTTTCTGAAAGCATTTGTTCAACTTTGTTTTGATTTAGTTCAAAATGGAATGAGTATTCAGATTTCTCAAGATTATTCATCAATGGTTAACTTTGCTAGATGTAAATGTCTTGGTGCGAATGTTCTTCGTGGACCAAAGCAAATTCCTTGGGATGGAAAACTTGAATATGATTATCAACTTTGGATTGATTCGGATATTGTCTTCAATACTCAACAGTTCTGGCAATTATGTGACCTTGCTCTTTCAGAGAATAATGAAGAGCGTGAGGTTGTCGCAGGATGGTATGCAACTGAAGATGGACACACAACTTCTGTCGCTCATTGGCTAGAGGAAGATGATTTCCGTTCAAATGGTGGAGTGATGAATCATGAAACCGTAGAAAGTATCTCAAAGCGTCGTAAGCCATTTACAGTAGACTATACTGGATTTGGATGGGTTCTGATTAAGAAGGGTGTTTTTGAAAATCTTGAATATCCTTGGTTTGCTCCAAAGATGCAGGTTTTTGAATCTGGTGCAGTTCAGGATATGTGTGGAGAGGATGTTTCATTCTGTCTTGATGCAAAAGAAGCTGGATATGATATCTGGTGCGATCCTCGCATTCGTGTTGGACATGAAAAAACTCGTATTATATGAGCGGAATTTCTTATCATATTTTATACAAAGGGCGCAAGATTTATAAAAACCTTTCGGTTGATGAATGTATGAAAGTTCTTGAAGAATTTGTTGAATCTACAGATTCTAATACTATTGATTTAAATGAAATTGAATTGGAGGAAATTTTAAATGGCTAAGAGTGGTGGTGGAAGTGGTAAAGTTTCTTTTGAGGCTGGGGCTCCAAAAAAGACAAGACAGGGTAGATCATCTAGAACCTTATTAAGCCCATCTTCTCGCAATGGTAGAAAAAAGAAATATAGAGGTCAAGGAAAATAATTTCAAGAGTGCTTAAATAATACTAAGCACTCTTTTTTTTATGTCTACAGAAAAGGAAATTTATATTCTGAATTGGATTAAAGAAGTATCTCAAGTGAGAACTGAATTAAAGGGATTTGCGATATGTCCATTCGCTTCAACTGCAAAATATAAAATCATAGAGTGTTCTGCAGAAGAAATTAAACCAATTGAAGACTATCAGGTGATCATCTACATTATAGAAGACCATTTTGATCTTTATGCAGTACAATCCTGGGTAGACTTTTATAATCTAAAATATAATAATTGGAAATTTTTTGAAGACTGTGGATCATATGATACATATTTACAGGGAATTAAAACAAACAATGGTAAATATAACTTAATTTTAGCTCAACCTACAAAAAAATTAAGAAAAATTAGAGAATCACTGGCAAAAACTGATTATTATAATCTATGGGATGATGATTATCTCAAAGAAATTCTCGATGATGATATTGATATACTAGATTAACGGGATAGAAACCCCGTAAAAAGTTCTGATTTAAACAAATCAGGAGAAACAAATGACTAAAAAAATTGATAAAAATGCAGATTTTATGTTAAATCAATGGGGGACTCAATACCTATCCAGTGAATATGGTTGGGAAGAAAAAATTTCGAAGCAAAAAATGCTTCGTGAAATTGTAAACGATGACCAGACTCCCAAAAAACACGATTTTTTAACTCAGAACGAACTTCATTCAAAGATTCGCAATGATAATGACTATGATGATTGGACATATGGTACAGAGCCTCTGATAGGCGCATAAATAAACATAAGAATGTAGTATATTAAATGCCGATAGAGCGAGTAAGTAAATCATTTAAAGACATAAGTCTGTCTCTACAGATTAATCCTTTAAGCTATGACTTAATTGAGATTAAAAATGAGACTGCAATTGCTCGCTCTCTTCGCAATCTAGTGCTAACATTACCCGGAGAAAGATTTTTTAATCAAAATCTAGGTTCAAAAGTTTCTCAAAGTTTATTTGAGAATATTAGTGATATTTCTGCTTCTATAATTCAAGATGAAATAAAGAATACAATTCAAAATTATGAGCCTAGAGTGAATTTAATTGAGGTAAATGTATCTCCAAATGATGAATATAATGAATATAATGTAACAATTAAATATTATATTGTTGGAATTGATGTACTTCCACAAAAACTTACATTTGCATTACAATCAGTACGCTAATGTCTTTAGTTAACTTTACAAGCTTAGATTTCGATCAAATCAAAACATCAATTCAGGACTATTTGAGAGCAAACTCAAATTTTACTGATTATGATTTTGAAGGATCTAATTTATCTGTACTTATTGATATGCTTGCTTACAATACCTATATTGCATCTTACAATGCAAATATGGTAAGTAATGAAGTTTTTATTGACAGTGCTACACTTCGGGAAAATGTTGTCTCATTGGCAAGAAATATTGGATACGTCCCAAGATCAAGAAAATCATCAAAAGCAACTATCAGTTTTTTTGTTGATGTTATAGATTCCACCATCAAAACGATTACACTAAAACGTGGATCTGTATGTAATACAAATAATTTTAATGGTTCTGGATTTATATTTTCAATCTTAAATGATATTACAGTTCCAGTGATAAATGGAACTGCTTTCTTTGAGTCCATAGATGTTTATGAAGGCTCTTTCACAAAAGAGAATTTTACCGTAGATCCAAATAATAAAAATCAAAGATTTATAATTGAAAATCGAGGAGTTGATACATCATCATTAGAAGTTCTAATCAGAGATACTGAAAATAGTAGTAGTGTAAAAAAATTTATAAATTCATCAAGCATTCTAGATATTAATTCAACATCAAGAGTATTTTTTCTTCAGGAAATTGAGGATGAAAGATATGAACTTATCTTTGGGGATGGTATTTTTGGGGAAAAATTGACTGAAAATAATTATATTGATGTTTCATACTTAATTTGCAATGGTTCTTCAGCAAACGGATGTTCACTTTTTAATTTTGTTGGTATTTTAATTGATGATAAACAAAGAACAGTAAATCAAAATGTTTCATTAATTACAACAAATAATAGTTCTTCAAGTGGTTCGGAAATTGAATCAATCAATTCAATTCGTAATTTTGCTCCAAGATCATATTCATCTCAGAACAGAGCAGTCACTGCATCTGATTATGAAACAATCATTCCAAAAATCTATGATGAAGCAGAATCTGTAGTTGCATATGGAGGAGAAGAATTAAATCCCCCACAATATGGAAAAGTTTTTGTTGTAATAAAACCTTTATATAGTTCATTCTTATCAAATGCACTTAAAGATAATATAAAAAATGAACTTAGAAAATATTCTGTTGCTGGAATAATTCCTGAAATAGTTGATCTAAAATATCTTTATATTGAACTCGATTCAAACGTTTACTATAACTCAAATTCATCTTTAAATCTTGAAGCAACCAAAACAAAAATCATCAACAATATTACGAGTTATGCCGATTCTGAAGAATTAAATAAATATGGTGCAAGATTTAAATATAGTAAGTATCAAAGTTTGATAGACAATAGTGATTCTTCTGTTACATCAAACATTACAAGAGTTCAAATACGCAGAAATTTAAAAGTATCTACTAACTCTTTTGCTGAATATGAAATTTGTTTTAAAAATCAATTTCATATTAAAAATACAAATGGTTATAATATTAAGTCATCTGGATTTAAAGTATCTGGAATATCAAAAACCGTTTATTTTGGAGATGTTCCAGACTCAAATTTAAAGAAAGGAACTATATTTTTATTTTATTTGAATTCAGAAACTCAACCAATAAAAATTAAAAATTCTATTGGGACAATTGATTATGAGACTGGTGAAATTTTAACAAATCCATTAAAGATTATATCTTCGGAAAAAAATGAAGATGGAACTCCAATCATAGAAGTTTCAGCTATACCAGAATCAAATGACATCTTGGGAATACAGGATCTTTATTTGCAGATAGATATTAATAAGTTAAATATATCTTTGATTTCTGATAATATTGAATCTGGTTCAGATACTTCAGGGTCAAACTATATTACATCTTCAAGTTACACCAATGGAGTTTTAGTAAGAAGATAATATATGGAAAATACTAGAATTAAAATTAGTTCTATCGTTGAAAGTCAGCTTCCTCTTTTTGTGAGAGAGGATTATCCTCTTGTTACAGAACTTCTTACTGAATATTATAGATCATTAGAATTTAAAGGTTCTTCATACGATTTATTACAAAACATTGACAGTTATGTAAAGGTAAATAATCTATCAAATTTAGTAGAAAATACAACTCTTACCTCAGATATTGATTTGATAGATGATGTCATTTATGTAGACAGTACTGAAGGTTTTCCAAATACATATGGATTGATTTATATTGACAGTGAGATTATTCTTTACAAATCTAAAACTCTAACCTCATTCAATGAATGTATTAGGGGATTTAGTGGTATCACTGAATTTTCAGTAGGGAATACTGAAGATTTCTCTTTCAGTGCTACGGAAAGAGAAAGTCATATTTCAGAGACATTAGTTGTAAATTTAAGTTCTTTATTTCTAAAAGAATTTTTTCTGAAGACTAAAAAACAATTTTTACCCGGATTTGATGGAAGAGAACTATACGAAAATCTAAATGAAAATATATTTTTAAAACAATCAAAAGATTTTTATGCATCAAAAGGAACTGACAGGTCTTTTGAGATTTTATTTCGTGTTCTATATGGTAAAAATGTTGATGTCATTTTACCAAAAGATTATTTAATAAAGCCTTCAAATGCAGAATATAGAGTAACAAGGAATATTGTTGTAGAGTCAATAGAAGGTGATGTTGAATTATTAAAAAATAAAACAATATTTCAGGACAAATATGAAAATATTCCAAAATCGTTTGGAACTGTTGTAGATATTGAGAAATTAATAAAAAATGAAAAAGAATATTATATTCTAAAGTTGGACTATGATTTTGATAAAGATATTAGTGTTTCTGGTTCAATTTTTGGTGAGTTAAAGATTCACCCGAAAACTAAAATTATTGATGATTTAATAATCAATTCGGATACAATAATTGTAGATTCAACTTTAGGTTTTTCTTCATCTGGAACTTTATCAATCAAAGGTAGTTCTGATTATATTTTAGTTACATATGATGGAAAAACTGTTAATCAATTTTTAAATTGTTCTGGAATTGTAGAAAACTTTACTTCAGGAACAGAGATTTATGAAAATGTATATGCATATGGCTATTCAAAGATAAATGGTATAAAACAAAAAATAAAATTTAGAATTAATGGTGTTTTATCTGATATTGAATTGCCAGATAATACTTTTTATTATCAAAAAGATGACACTGGAAGAATTATAACTCTTGGATATAATGAAAATTCATTTAAAGATAATAATTGGATTTTTAATAAGACTGTAAGATGTAATGTTAAAAATTTTACTCCAGATGGAAATTTCACTTATAATATAGAAACATATGATGATAATGGAATTTATTCTGGAGATTCTGTTGAAATAGAATATCTAAATCAAATTAATGGAAGAAGAGAAACTTTAATATCTCAGGCTTTAATTCCATCCGGTAGTATACCAAGAAAAACATTTAAAATCACTACAAATGGAATTAATATTTCTAATATCTTTTCAGTTAAAAGATTGATAAGAAAATTTTCGGATAAGTATGTAACTGATGTTTTAAACATTTACAAAAATTTAACTGAAGATGAAATTTTTGTTACATCCTCATCATTACCATCTTATCTTACTCCAGATACATTAAAAACATTCAAGTATACTTTGAGTGGATCATTTTCTGGAGATACTATAGACATTCAGAATCACGGATTTATTACTGGTGATGAAATAGAATATAAATTTGAAGATTCTAATCAAAGTCTTGGTATTTCTTCTGGTGTATATTATGTTAAAAAAATTAATGGTTCTCAATCTCAATTAAAACTCTCTAGCAGTAAATATGATATTGAAAATGAGAAATATGTCAGTATAGGTGCAACTAATTTAGATATTTCATCAAATAATACTATATCTTTATTACGATTATCAAAAGAGAATGATTCTATAGATTCCCAAAGACTTGTTAGAGTAATAAAAAATCCCATAAACGATGGTAAAACTTATAAAACCCCAACAGGAACAACTGGAATTTTAATTAATGGTGTTGAAATTTTAAATTATAAATCAAATGATTTTGTTCATTATGGTCCAATTAAATCAATAGAAGTATTATCTCCAGGAAATAATTATGATGTTATAAATCCACCTACTCTTGAAATCTCTTCTTCGATTGGATCAACAGCAAAGGGTTACTGTGGAGTAGAGGGTTCTCTGAATAAAATTAACATTATAGATGGTGGCTTTGATTATATTGATACTCCATTAATTACTATATCTGGTGGTGGTGGATTTGGAGCAAAAGCGTTTGTAAAGATGGTTTCATATGAACATTTTATAGATTTTAATTCATCATCATCAAATTCAAATATTTCATTATCTAATGATGTTATTGGATTCTCAACATCTCATAAATTTAGAGATGGTGAATCTGTAATCTATCAAACATCAAACAATCAACCAATTGGTGGATTAACTACTGATGCAAAATATTTTGTCAAAGTAATAGATGATAACAGAATAAAACTACATAAATCTTACAGCGAATCAATTGTAGGTATTAACACAATAAACATAACATCGTTTGGAGTTGGAAATCATAGATTTAATTCCACAAACAAAAAGAAAAAAATTGATTCTATTGTAATTGAAAGTGAAGGAAGTGATTATAAGAATAAGAAAATATCAATTCCATCATCAGGAATAAACACGACAAATAATACTATAAACTCTGAGCAAATTCCTTATGATGATGGTGACATTATATATTATTACGGTGGAACAACTAATATAAGTGGATTATCAACTGGAAGTTATTATATAACAAAAGTTAATGAGACTTCGTTTAAATTATCTCAAGTTGGAGTTGGTTCCACTTCAAGAGACTTTTATTATAGAACAAACCAATATGTAGATTTAAAATCAAATGGTGTAGGTAATCATATATTTAACTATGAGCCAATTGAAGTAAAAGTTACTGGTAAATTGGGAATTTCTACAGTATCATCTATTGATTTATCTGCAAAAGTACAACCAGTTTTTAGGGGAAAAATAACCTCAGTATTTTCATATGAAGGTGGTGTTGGTTATGGTTCATCTGAAATTATTAATTTCAACAAACAACCAGACTATAATTTAAATATGGGCTCAAATGCTATTTTGACTCCTATTGTTTCAAATGGAAAAATAGTAAGTGTGGTTATTAATAATCCTGGTGATGGTTATAATTCTCCTCCAGATTTAGTTGTCAGAGGATTTGGAATAGGATCTAAATTAACAGCAGTCATAGAAAATGGAAAAATTGTAGACGTAAAGGTTATAAGTGGGGGAATTAATTATGAGAAAAAAAATACATCAATAGATGTATTAACTTCTGGAGAGGGATGTAAATTAAAATTTTACCCTGAGGTTTGGAATATTAATAATTTCTCAAGAATAATAGACTACAAAAAATCATCTATTGATGATGATGGTATTGTATATGAAGGAAATAATTCAGAATATGGAAATCAATATACTCACTTATATGCTCCTAGATCTCTAAGAGATAGAGTATATACGGAATTTATTTCAGGTGGATTAGTAAATTATAGAAGTGATGCTGAGAATGATAAAGATGACAATCAAATAAAATACCACTCACCTCTTATTGGTTGGGCATATGATGGAAATCCAATTTATGGTCCATATGGTTATATTTCATCAACAAATAAAAAAGTAAAACAATTATCTTCTGGATATAAAGCACCAATAGATAATCAGCAAAATAGACCAAATAAAAATATTTTTCCTGCAGGATTTTTTGTAGAAGACTATATTTTTACTGATAGTGGGGATTTAGACGAACATAATGGAAGATTTTGTGTTACTCCAGAATATCCAAATGGAACTTATGCATATTTTATGACAGTAGATCCTATAAAAACATTAGGAAGTGTAAAGGAACCTACATTCCCATATATTATAGGAAATACATTTAAATCTAAGCCGATAGAATTTAATTTGGATGTAAAATCAAATCAAGATTTATATGATTTAAATAATCCAAATTATATTAGAAATACAAATCCGTGTAATACTTTAAGTGAAAATTCAGCATATGACCATATATTAAAGCTATCACAATTATCAGATCAAAAAATAAAAATAAGAAGTACAAAAAAAGGATCAATAGACTCTGTAAAAATAGTTTCAGGTGGAAATAATTATAAAATTGGTGACAGATTGATATTCAATAATGTCAATAGTAGAGGAAATGGAGTATCGGCTAAAGTAAATTATATAAAAGGAAAAACTATTAGTGGAATATCTCAAACATCTAGAGTTACAAGTGATGTTGAATTTTATCCATTATCATCTTCAAATAGATTGATCGGATTTTCTAGTAATATTCATAATTTTCAAGATAATGATTATATTTTCATTAATTCTTTATCTGATTATGACTCATCGGTGCAGGGAGGTTTTAATATTGGGATAAGATCAGAATCTTTAATACTTAGTGTTGGTGTAGCAGATACATCAGTAACTGGAATTGTTACTTATTTTTATGTTTCAGGAATTCTCGATTTTCCATCAATAAGAGAAAATGACATTTTAAGAATTGATTCTGAAGATATTAAAGTTCTGAATATTGATAAGGATTCATCTAGAATTAGAGTTTTAAGAAACCAAAATCTAACAGTTTCTTCTGCACATTCCGCATACTCATATCTATATGAAAGACCCAGAAAATTCTATATCAATTTAAATACTGATTTAAAAAATAAAAATTATAAATTGAATACTCAACTATATTTTGATCCAAAAGAATCTCTTGGTATAGGAACAATAGCTGGTATTGGATATACAATAACAATCTCAAATCCCGGAGTAGGACAAACTAGTATTATAGTACCAACAAAATCAATATATTTAAAAGACCATAAGTTAGAAACTGGAGATCAATTAATATACAATACAAATAGTGGAATTGGAATAACAGTAACAAATGGAATTACTAACTTTACACTTTCAAATAATAGTATTGTCTATGCTGCAAAACTATCAAATGATCTAGTTGGAATATCAACAGTTAAAGTTGGACTTGGAACAACGGGAGAATTTGTAGGTATATCACAAACTGCATCTACTTTATTTTTTACCAATATTGGAACTGGAAATTATCATAGTTTCACTACAAATTATAATAATGTATCAAAAGGAAATATAGTAAAAAATACTATAACAGTATCCACAGCATCTACTCATAAATTAAGTTTAAATGATTCAGTTGTAATTGAAGCATTTCCTGGAATTTCAACTACAATAGTAGTAAGATATAATGATTATCACAATAGAATGATCATTAATCCAAGATCTATTTCATCTATAGATACGGTTAATAACTTGATTGTAATCAATGGACATAATTATACTACAGGAGAAAAATTAATCTATACTTCTTCCACACCTTCTATTGGATTGGAAAATCAAGGAATATATTATGCTATTGTTTATGATGAAAACCGAATTAGGCTTTCTAATTCATATTACAATGCCACGAGAAAGGATAAATTGGCAATCACTATCACAAGTTCTTCTGCAGGAACTTTATCCCAGATAAATCCAAAAATAAAAATTATTAAAAATCAAAACGTAATTTTTGATTTATCAGATTCATCTCTATCTTCTCCATTGATAGGCTCTGGAAATACTTCTGCATTTGATTTCAATTTATTTTCAGATAAAAACTTTCAAACAATATTTTTTCCAATAAATTCTGATGGAACTTCAAAAATTAATAAGACTGGAAATATTGGAATTACTTCTAATGCTAATCTTAAATTTAAAGTAGATTCTGAATTTCCTAACTTTATTTACTATAACTTAATACCAAAAATCATTCAAAATGCAGAAACATTACATCTAGAATCTGATGAAGATTCAATAGAAAGTAATAAAATTGTTTTCATAAACAGTAATTTGAATGGTTCTAAAATAATTTCAGGAATAACCTCCAATAGCTTCAGCTTTCAAAATAATTATCTTGAAAATATTAATTATTCTTCTCTAAGTGGAGATTTTAGATATTATACAAATTCAACATCAGAAACTGGAGAAATAGAATCTGTTAAGATTACATCCGAAGGAACACTCTATGAAAAATTACCTTCAATTTCATCTGTTTCTTCTTTATATGGAAATGGTGCAATTTTAATTCCACAAAGTAAATCTATAGGAAAAATTAATAAGTGTGATATAAATGATATTGGATATGATTATCCAATCGATAAAACATTAAAACCAATTGTTAAGTTTCCTTCTATTATTAGAGTCGAACCTCTATCCACAATAGAATCTATTGAGGTACTTTTCCCAGGAATAAATTACATTACAAAACCAAATTTAATTGTTATTGATGGTTTTACAGATAATGTAGTGAATGATGTATATTTGGATTATGATATAATCAACTCCAAAATCAATATTATTAAAAATACAAAAGGTCTTTACAATGTAACTCCAAGAGTAATTCCTATAAACAATTCAAATGGACTTGGAATAAGCTCAATATCATATAACTCATCAACAAAAATAGTTACTGCTTTCTTCACTAAGCAATTTAGTGATCCTGGAACATTTCCATTTTCAGTTGGAGAAAATGTTTTTGTTGAAGGAGTTTCCGTTGTAAATTCATCAGATAAAGGATTTAATTCTAAAAATTATAATTATGCAGTTTTTCCTATAGTTGGAGTTAATACAAATCTGGGAGGTTCTGGATCTGCAATTACATACTCTTTAGAAAATTATATTGAATCTACAGAAAATACTGGAATATTTGATTCTCAAAATTCATCCGGAAGAATTATATCTGAAAATCACTTCCCTAAGTTTAAAGTAAATCTATCAAAAAATTATTTTATCTATGGTGAGGAAGTTGTAGGTAGTGATACAAAGGGAAAAGTTTTAAAATGGGATTCTGAAAATGAATATTTAAATGTTGAAGTTATAAAGGATTTTGACATAAATTCATTAATTACCGGAACAACATCAAAATCACAAGCATTCATTAGAGATATATTTAAAAATGAATCGTTCTGTAATATAGATTCTTCATCCATTGTCAATGGCAATTGGAATAAAGATACAGGGTTTTTAAACAACAACTCACAAAGAATACAAGATAATGATTATTATCAAAATTTTTCATACTCTTTGAAATCTGAGATTTCAATTCAAGAATGGAATGATGCTGTCAGTAATTTAAATCACACCTTAGGATTCAAAAAATTCAGTGATTTGATTGTGGAATCAATCCCATTGGTATCTGGAATTTCAACTACCCAAAATGAAGGATTATTGTCTTCTATATCTGACTTAAATAGTATAGTTGATATTGAATGTATAAATGATTATGATTTAGTTTCTGAAAATTATTTTTATGTCCAAGACACTTTAACTAGTGATGAAATAATATTTAATTCAGTAATACTACAGGATTATTTTGAATCAATTGGTAATAGAGTTTTAACTATTGATGATATAAGTACTAATTTTAATACATCATTATCCAAATCGTTTGTAACATCCTTTTACATATAAAAAATGGTAGACAAAGTAAGATCAAAAAAATTATTTTTAGGTGTAAATGATACCCGTTTTTCGGATAGAAGACAGTCTTCAGTCATTACAATTTTAACAGATGGTAATGAAATTTATTCAAACCAATATGGTAAAATGTTTACCCTTGATGAAATTGGAAATTTTGATATAGTTAAAGTCGAAGACCAGGGGGCATTAGAGTTTGTTCCATTGGATGGGAGAAATGAATACTCCTACAATTTTATATCCTACGATACTAAACAAAATATTTTTGACTATGATGATTATACATTTGGAAATAGTGTAAAGATTAAATCAAATTATTCAAATATTGGTATAGGAACATCTTCTGTTTTATATAAAATACCATCAACATTTACTTCATCGAAAATTTTAATTGAAATATCTTCAGATACTGGGAATAATTATGAATATAATGAGATAAATTTAGTTACAAATGGGTCTAATACTTCATTTTCTGAATATGGTAGAATAACCTTATCAACAAATTCATATTTAAATCAAGTTGGAATTGGAACATATTCAATTACTCCAAATGGTCCTGATCTAGATTTAATTTTTTATTCCAATGTGAATGAGATTTTGACAAGTAATGTGATTGCTGTTTCAATAGCCAATACAAGTTTCAATATTACTGAAACTAGAACACTGAAATATGCAGATATAGCATCTAAAAATGTTTCCATAACATCATCACCTACACCATCTTCATCAATAATTGCAACGCAAACTTTAAATAATAATTTTGGATATTTTTTGGTTCAAATTACAGATAAAACAAATAATAGAGTACAATTATCTGAAGTAATTGTACTCAATAATAATTTAGATTCATACCTAATTGAATATGGAAATGTTTATAATCAAAACTCATTGGGAACATTTGATTCAAATTTATCTTCAAATCTAGAACTTTTATTTACACCATTACCAAATATTAATGTAGATATTACTTTACTTCAACATTCTGCTTCATATGTTGAATTTTCATCATTTCCAAACTCTATAAACTTTAAAAATGCAGAGTTATCTACTGGATCAAGTAAATTTCAATCTAGTGATATTAATTTTAAAAAAGATTTTCCATTAAATCATAAGTTTAATCCAATATTTCAAAAGACTTTTGATGGTAGTGTAGAATATACATTATCAAATCAAAAAGGTGTTGATTTAATTAATAATTTAATTTATATTCCAAATCATTTTTTCGTAAGTGGTGAAAAAGTAGTCTATAAATCAGAAGCATTCAGATATGTTGACATACTGACTACACAAACTACAGCAATTGCTGGAGTTGGAACAAATAAACTTAGTGTATCCTCTGTTTTGGGGTTGACAGTAGATGATTACTTCAAATCCACATCTCAAGGATATATTTCTATAACAAATATAAGTTCAAATATAGTATCTTTATCAAGTACAATTAGTTCTCAAATAAATTCCGGTGTTGCTGTTACATTTTCTAAACAATCATCTTCCAATACTGAACAATATTCAACTTTAGGATCTATAGGAATAGCACAAACTTTTATTGTCGGAGTAGGGACTACAAATAAATTAAGTGGTGATCTTTATGTATATAAGTATGATGATAAATTTATAGGATTTTGCACATCATCTATTAATGCACTGTCAGCTCCCCCAAAATTAATAAATTTGACTTCAGTCGGCGTTGGAAATAATCATTTTGTAACTGCAACAAATCAAAATGCAAAATCAATAATTCTGATTGATAATATCATTCAATCTCCCATAGTTTCAACATCAGTAACATCATTATTATTAAATAACCTGAGTCTATCAGATACCATATCTTATTTCTCAGGGATAACATCCTTTTTTGCCGGAGATTTGATAAAAATAGATGATGAAATTATGAAAATTTCATCGGTTGGAGTTGGAAGCACAAATTATATTGCAGTACTGAGACCTTTTATGGGAACAGGTCTTTCTACACACAAAAGTAATTCTCTTATTACAAAATTAAAAGGTAATTACAATATTATAGACAATACGATATATTTTTCAGATGCTCCATATGGCCCACTATATGATCCAATCAATGGAGATATTAATATTAGATCTTCATTTCAAGGTAGAGTTTTTATAAGATCTGGAATTTCAAACTCAAATCAAGAAACATATCAAAATAACTATATTTTTGATGATTTAAGTCAGAATTTTAACGCTGTAAGTAAACAATTCAATTTAACATCAAGAAATCAAAATATTAGTGGAATATCTTCATATAATTCTATATTATTGGTGAATAATATTTTTCAGAATCCAGAAGATGATTACAATTTATCTGAAATTTCATCACAAACAAAATTAAATTTCACTGGAACAGCAACATCTGCATTGTATGATCCTAACAATTCAAGTGTTCCTAGGGGTGGTATTATCGTTTCTGTTGGCTCTAGCAGTGGATTTGGGTATCAGCCCCTAGTATCTGCAGGAGGAACTGCAATAGTTTCCATATCTGGAACAATACAGTCAATTAGTATTGGGAATAGTGGTTCTGGATATAGAAAGGGAATTCAATCAATTGTGAGAGTAGGAGTCCAGACATTTAGTTCAGGAACTCCAAAAATACAGTATATTGGAACAGCAACAGTAACTAATGGAAATATTGTGAGTGTTGCAATCACAAATCCTGGAACTGGATATACATCATCAAATCCACCAAAAGTAGTTTTTGATGCTCCTTTATCATATTCAGATTTATCTTTAATTCATACTGCTTCTAGTAGTGGTATTGGTTCTCAAGCAAAAATTGATATTGTAGTTGGTCAGGGGTCAAGTGTAATTGATTTTACGATTAAAAACTATGGATATTCATATAGTGTTGGAGATATCCTAACAGTTCAATCTGGTGGATTGACTGGAATTCCTACCGATACATCAAAACCATTTAGTCAATTTTCAATTAGAGTTGATAGAGTTTATAACGATTCATTTAGTGGATGGTCTATTGGAGAACTTCAAAAATTAGATGATATTAGTTCTTTATTTGATGGAAATAGAAAAAAATTTCCTATTTCTGATAATGGAAACAGATTTGCAATCATTGCAAAGAAAAATTCAACCATAGATTTGAACTCAGTTCTTCTAATTTTTATAAATGATGTTCTACAAGAACCTGGGGTTTCTTACACTTTTAATGGGGGAAGTTATATAGAGTTTTCTGAAGCTCCTAAAAGTGGAAGTAAAAGTAAAATTATGTTTTACAAAGGAACCCCAAATGTTGATGTAATTTATACTGATATACTGGAGTCCATAAAAACTGGAGATGAATTGAGAATAAATTCAAATGATTTAAATTTATCTGAAGAAGAGCGTGCAGTAACTGATATTATACTTCCAGATACCGTAAATACAATCCCATATAATTCAATTGGAATTACGTCAGATTTAAATTTAATTAGACCAGTAAATTGGTGCAAGCAAAGAAATGACGCTGTGATTGATGGTGTCGTTGTTGGAAAAAGTAGGATTATATATGAGCCAAGTATTTTTCCTGTGTGTAATATAATTCAGTCTGTTGGAATTGGATCAACTCAAATTTTTGTTGATACTTTAAAAACTATATTTGATTCTAAAGCAGAAAATACAACAAGTGATATAATTTCTAAGGTAGAAATTATTGAAAATACTAATCAATCTGGTGCAATTGGAACTGCAATAGTATCTATTGCTGGAACTATTCAATCAATATCTATTATTGATGGTGGAGTTGGTTACACAACATCACCATCAATAACAATAGAAAATCCAATAGGAATAGGTACTACGGGAAAAGCATTAGCATACTCTAATATATCCATCAGTACAGTTTCATCTGTGATAATTTCATCTTCTGGATTTGGATATACATTCACAAATCCTCCTTTAGTTTTAATAGAACCTCCAAAGTTAAAGAAAGAATTGATAAAAAATGTTTCTTATTCTGGAGATTTTGGTATTATTTCTGGAATAAGAACAACTAATGTTGGATTTGCCTCAACTGGATTAATTTTTGATCTCTATATTCCACAGTCATATTTAAGAAACTCTTCAGTAGTAACTCCAACAATAACGCAAAGTCAAATAAAACAAGATTATTATCTCAAAGTTTCAAATACAAAAGTTGGGTTTGGGGTTACTTCTTTGAGAAGAAATGGATCAATTATAGGAATAGGAACAACTGGAATTGATAACATTTATCAAGTAATTTCCGTATCTTCTGCATCAACTGATGTATATGGAGTTGGAAATACTGCAGTAACAAGAGTTGTTGTTAGTGTTTCCAACTATAATGGATTAACAGGATTAGGTTTTAGTTCATATTATGGTGATTATAGTTGGGGATTAATAGAAACTAGTTCTGTATCAAACCAATATACAGTAAATTCTAATTTCGGAGTAGTTGGTTTAAACAGTACTCCAATAGTTAGAAGATATAATCCTCTAAGATATTCTAATTATAACTCTATATAAAGTAGAATAAATACAAATAAATTACAAAAGTAAATGTCAGCTATAATAACAGATCAATTTAGAATATTAAGTGCAGCAAATTTTATCACATCTATTGCCTCCACTTCAAATTCTTATTATTCTTTTGTTGGTTTAACAAATGCTACTGATTACAGCTCTACTTGGGAGACAAATCCTTCTTCTCCAATAGATTCATTTGATAGTTATAATGATATTTGGGATACAGTTGTTGCATTGAAAAAAATTAATAATGATGACATCAGGCAAGTAGTAAAAAGAATCGAATGGCAATCTGGAACAACATATGATATGTATCGCCAGGATATTAGTGTAAATAGAGTTTCAACTGCTTCAAGTAGAACAAGTCTATATGAGTCTAATTTTTATGTAATGAATAGTGATTATATGGTTTATATTTGTTTACATAATGGTAAAGACCCAGAAAATCCAAAAGGTAAACCTTCTTTAGATGAGCCATTATTCACTGATTTGGAACCAAGAAGTGCTGGATTAAGTGGTGATGGATATATATGGAAATATCTATATACAATAAAACCAAATGATTTGGTTAAATTTGATTCTTTGAATTTTATTCCTGTTCCTAAAGATTGGAATACAAATTTAGAAAACGCTTCGGTCAGAGAACATTCTGATGCATCTAAGAGTGGACAATTAAAAGTAATAACAATTACAAATAGAGGAAGTGGCTTAGGAAATGCAAAAACTTACACTAATGTTCCAATTTTAGGTGATGGTTCAGGTGCTAAAGCAACAATAGTAGTTGGAAATGATTCCACAGTAGAGTCTATAGATGTAACAACTGGAGGAAGTGGATATACCTATGGAATTGTAGATTTAAATTCTGCTGGAATTACTGGAAATATTTTACCCACATTTGATGTGATTATTCCTCCTACTGGTGGGCACGGATTTGATATTTACCAAGAATTGGGGGCAAAAAATGTTTTAGTATATTCTAGAATTGAAAATGATGATTTAAATCCAGACTTTATAACTGGAAATAAAATAGCAAGAGTTGGTATAATAAAAAATCCAGTCTCTTATGGAACAACAACACTATTAAATCAACAAAAAGTAAGTAATACATATGCATTAAAAGTTGGTGCTGGATATAGTAATGCAACGTTTAATGCAAATTCAGTAATAACTCAAACAATTTCTACAGGCCAAACTGCTGTTGGTAAAGTAGTTTCATATGATAACAAAACTGGAGTTTTGAAATATTGGCAAGATAGGTCATTTGTTGGATTTACAAGTGGAACTAGTAATTTATCATTTACACCACAATATGGATATAATTTATATCGTTTTACTTCAAGTCCAGGAACTGGAGGTTCAAATATTATAGTAGGAACATCAAATAATCTTCCCATTGATACTTCATTCACTGGTATAAGTACAACTATAAATAATAGAACATATAATCTTGGTCAGTATTTTGAGAGTGGAATTTCATATCCAGAAGTAAAAAAATATTCTGGAGATATGATTTACATTGATAATAGACCATCTATTACTAGGTCATTAAACCAAAAAGAAGATATCAAAGTTATTTTGCAATTCTAATAAAAAATTATGTCACAAGAAACCAATCTTAATATAAATCCATATTTTGATGACTTTGATAAAAATAAAAATTATTATAGAGTTTTATTTAAGCCAGGTTATCCAATTCAGGCTAGAGAATTAACATCTTTACAATCAATTCTTCAAAATCAAATAGAACAATTTGGTTCTCATTTCTTCAAAGAAGGTGCAAGAGTAATTCCTGGACAATTGACATATATTAGTAATTTTTATGCAATAGAGATTAATAGTGAATATTCAGGAATTCCAGTATCTTTATATTTAAATAATTTAGAAGGATTAAAAATATATGGAAAAAATTCAGGAGTAAAAGCCAAGGTAGTTAAAGTAATAAGTGCAGATGAATCTGAAAGAGGAAATATAACCCTTTATGTTGATTATCTTGAATCATCTGAAAATGATTTATCTCAAAGAGAATTTTCAGATGATGAGGTATTAATTTCAGAAACTCCAATTCAATTTGGAAATACTTTTATCAATGTGGATGAAGGTTTTGCATCTACTATATCTACTAATTCAACTTCTGTTGGTTCTGCATTTGCATTATCAAATGGAGTTTATTTTTTAAGAGGAACTTTTGTCGAGGTTTCAGACCAAATTTTAATTTTAGATCAATATACCAATAAACCAAATTATAGAGTCGGTTTATTGGTAAATGAAGAACTTATTACATCAGATGATGATCAAGATTTAACAGATAATTCTCAAGGATATAATAATTACTCTGCTCCAGGGGCAGATAGACTAAAAATAACAGCATCATTATATAAAAAAGATCTTAATAACTATGATAATCATAGTTTTGTTCAGCTCGCAACCGTAAAAGATGGTGTTATTAGGGAGTTAAACAATAATACTGAATACAATATTATTGGAGATGAACTGGCAAAAAGAACTTTTGATGAATCTGGACATTATTATGTAAAATCATTTTCCACTTTATGTAAAGAGAGTTTAAATGATGGAATTGGAAATGATGGTATATTCAATGAAGGTGAATTAACATACAATGGATCAGTTCCTAGTGAAGATTTGGCAATCTATAAAATAAGTTCCGGAAAGGCTTATGTTAAGGGATATGAAGTAAGTTTTGATGGATCAACATTTTTAGATGTACCAAAACCAAGAACTACAAAAACAATAGAAAATCAAGCAGTAAATTTTAATTTTACTCCAACTCTATCAGTAAATAATATTACAGGCTCTCCTTTAATTGGATTTAATACAACTACAATTTTAAGTTTGAGGGATGAAAGAGTAGGAAGTAATGCAGGAATAGCTTCGGGGCAGGAAATTGGGTGTGCTAGAGTTTATGACTTTTCTTTGGAGCAGGGTGGTTATGATGTCAGTAATCTAGATATAAATCAATGGGATTTATCTCTATTTGATATACAAACATATTCAATAGCTGATTTAAATGAACCAGTAACACTTAATGTACCTACATTTATTCAAGGAGACTCAACAGGAGCAACTGGTTATTTAAGAAGTTCTGTAAGCAGTTCAAGTACAATTACAATTTATCAAATTAATGGTCAATTTTCACCCAAAGAAAATATTTCCTTTGGGTCAACAACAACTACAACAAATCAATCAAGATATATTACAAATATTAGAAATTATGGCATTTCTGATATAAAATCCGTTCATTCCACTGTAGGAACAGGAAAAACATTTAGTGCTGATACTATACAATCAGAGTCTTATTTTATAGGAATTGCTTCCATAAGTTCTTTTAGTGGAGGAATTTCAACAGTTACTGTAAATAATACAAATATTTCTGGAATTGTTACTTCAGGAAATCTTGTAAAATTTAGCCAATCTGGTATTTCTACAATTTCATATGCAAAGGTAGGAAGAGTTTTTTATAATACAAAACAATTTGAAATTTCATCCATACAAAATGTGCCAGGAGTTGTTAATGGAACACTCTCAGCATCACCAATTAATGTAACAGATTTATCAATATTATCAACAAAATTACAATCTAGTGGAAATAGTGAAAATGTATCTGGAAATAATAGTCTCTATAGCATCTTACCTAAACAAAATATAAGCTCTGTTGATTTCTCATCGTCTGAATTAATCATAAGAAGACAATTTGATAATGTTACAATTACAAGCAATTCTACAAATGTAATTTCAGCAGGTCAAAATAATACATTTTTACCATTTGATGAAGAGAGATATATCTTAATTAGAAGTGATGGTTCTTTAGAAACATTAACATCAGATAAATTTGAATTTCAATCCGGTTCTACCAATTTAAAAATAAACAACCTAGGTTCCAATGATACTGGAGCAACTTTAATTGCAACTTTAAAAAGATCAAAAATTACATCAAAATTAAAGAAAAAGAAAGTTGTAGATAATATTATCATTAATAAATCATCAAGTCCTTCATCTGGAATAGGTCAATCTACATCAAATGATGGTTTAATTTATGGAAATTATCCATATGGAACTAGAGTTCAAGATAAAGAAATATGTTTAAATTATCCAGATGTAGGACTTCTTTATGGAATTTTTGAATCAAATGATATTTTAGATCCTAAAATACCCTCTGCAATCATAGGTTCTATGGACGGACCTTCATCAAAGACAAATGACTTACTTATTGGTGAAATTGTAGTTGGAAACGTAAGTGGTGCAAAAGCTTTATATTCAGAAAGACTTAGTGATACATCAATAGGATTCATTTATTTGAATGACATTACATTTTTAAGTGGAGAAACAGTAAAATTTAAACAATCCAATGTAAATGGAATAATTTCTTCAATTGATCCTGGAAGTAAAAATGTAACAAAGAATTATAAGTTGATTACTGGACAAACACCAACTTACTATGATTATTCAAAAATTGTTAGAAATACTAACGAAAATATTCAAAGAAAATTAAAAGTAGTATTTTCTAGAGGTTATTATGATGCATCAGATAGTGGTGATATTACCACTGTAAATTCTTATGGATCATTTAACTATAAATCAGAAATATTAAAAATTTCTGGTTGTAGAGTTACTGATATTGTAGATTTCAGACCAAGAGTTAGTGATTATTCAGTTTCTGAAGGAAACAGATCACCATTTGAATTTTCTGGAAGGACTTTCAATAGCTCTTTACATAGTGCAAGAGATGTTATTTGTGCAGATGAATCTTTAACTTTATCATATTCATATTATCTACCAAGAATTGACAGAATTTATTTGACCAAAGATAAATCATTTACGATAAAATACGGAAGTCCATCGGATAATCCAACTCTACCAGAAGAAATTTCTGGTGCTATGAATATTGCAAACATATATCTTCCAGCATATCTATATGATACTTCTGATGCCAAGATTGAATTTATTCAACATAAAAGATATCAAATGAAGGATATTTTCAATCTTGAAAATAGAATCAAAAATCTTGAATATTATACTTCTCTTTCATCATTAGAATCATCCACTCAAAATCTTTTTGTTGATGACGGAACTGGACTAAACAGATTTAAATCTGGATTCTATGTTGATAATTTTACTTCACTTTTAACACAAGATACATCTAATGGTGTTAAAAATAGTATTGATACAGCTAAAGGTGAGCTTAGACCTTCACATTTTACATCTAATGTAAAATTAGAAATCGCCAATATTACAATTCCAGGAATTGGAGGTGCAACTCAATTAAATGATGATAAAAGATTCTCTAATATTGTCAGTTCTAATATAAAAAGAACTGGTGATACTATTTGTTTGGATTATAATGAAGTCTCTTGGTTAAAGCAGCCTTTTGCAACAAGAACTGAGAATGTTACTCCATTTTTAGTAAAGCTTTGGGAAGGATCTATTCAACTTAATCCCACAACAGATGTTTGGGTTGATACTAATAGGTTGCAGGTAAATAATATTGATGTAGAAGGTTCTTTCCTTGGAATTGCTGAAGCATTAAGAACTGAAATAAATACGGACCAAGATGGCCAAAGAATAGGAGTAAGCCCTGTAATTTGGAATTCTTGGGAAACTACAGGAATTGATGTTAATTTTACATCACAATCAAGCACAAGTTCATCATCCAATTTAAATACAAATTCTACAAATGGATTTAGGCAAGGTACTTTAGAAGAATTTAGGAATTTTAGATGGCCAAATGCTGCAAATGTTCCAGAATCATTTTTAGTTGGAACTGAAACTACCTCTGTAGATAGAATAACAAACGCTAATGTTTCTACAAATTCATCATTAAATGTAGGATTAAGTCAACAAAGAACTGGTTCTCAATATAAAGTTAGAGAAGTCATAAATACGGAAACTTTAGGGGATAGAGTTGTTCGTAGAGATGTAATTACATATATGAGGTCTAGAAATATTGAATTTACATCTAAAAGATTAAAGCCATTTACACAAGTTTATCCATTCTTTGATGGTGTAAACGTCAGTGATTATTGTTTCAGTAAACTCATTGAAATTGAAATGATTTCTGGGTCATTTCAGGTCGGAGAAACTGTAATCGGTCAGTTTTCTACAGCATCTACTAATAAAATTGAAGCTAAATTTAGAGTTGCAAAATCAAATCATAAATATGGCCCATACAATAATCCAACTGATACATTTGATAGAAATCCATATGATAGAAATGTATCCATTCCAGAAAACTATTCGTCAACAAGTTCAATATTAAATATTGATACGTTTTCTCTTTCTGAAGAATTAAATCCTAATTTTTATGGTTCTATAAAAATTGGAATGAGACTTAGAGGTTTAACATCAGGTTCTGAAGCTACAATAAAAAATGTTAGACTAGTTACAGATAGAATTGGAACTTTAATAGGTTCTTTCCAAGTTCCAAATGGATTATCTGGTTCCCCAACATTTGAAACTGGAAGATCTAGATTCAAATTGACTAGCAGTTCAACAAATTCACAAATTCCTGGAGTTATTACTACTGTTGCTGAAGAAACTTTTTACTCTCAAGGTGAAGTTGATACAACACAACAATCTACACTTTCTCTTAGAAATGCCAGAGTTGAAGTTGATAATGGATTTAGACAGGAAAATTCTATATCAGATTCAAGTAATTCAAGTCAAAATGTATCATTTACAACAAATGTTACAAATGTATCTACAAACACTAGACTTACTGGAGAATATATAGATCCTTTAGCACAATCATTTGTGGTAGATGACTCAACTGGAATTTATATTACAAAGGTTGATCTTTACTTTAGAACAAAGGATGATATTCTTCCAGTTACAGTTCAAATCAGAGAAGTTGAACTGGGAGTACCAAATCAAAAAATTCTTCCATTTTCTGAAGTTGAATTAACCCCAGATAAAATTAATATTTCAGAAGATGCTTCAGTTTCTACAACATTTGAATTTGAATCTCCAGTATATCTGTCTGGACAAAAAGAATATGCTATCGTTATAATTTCAAATTCAAATGAATATAATGTATGGATATCTAGGCTTGGTGAATCTGATGTGTCAACATTAAATTCTGAGCAAAATCAAGTATTAGTTACCACACAAAGACTTCTTGGTTCTCTATTCAAATCTCAAAATGCGTCAACTTGGTCTCCTAGTCAATATGAAGACTTAACATTTGAGATTTATAGGGCCAATTTTGTTTCTTCTGGATTTACTCAGTTTTTTAATTCAGATCTTGATGAAAAACTACAAATTATGACAAAGGATCCTTTGATAGTTGAATCAAATAAAGTTAAAGTATCTTTATCTGGAACAATTACAAATTCAAATTTGACTCTTGGAAATACTGTCATACAACAGACTGTAGGTCTTGCAACAGCTACTGGAACTCTTGTTGGATATGCTGGAAGTGCTTTTAGTACTTTGAAAGTTATTAATTCTGGAATTGGATATACTGGGTCAAATACTACTTATTCTGGTGTTGCTCTAACTAGTATCACTGGTTCCGGTTTAAATGCAACTGCAAATATTACTATCAATAATGGTGGTGTGGTTGCTTCAGGAGCAACCATAGTTAACGGTGGCTTTGGTTATGTGATAGGAGATATTTTAACACCAATCACAATAGGTTCTCAGAATTTGGGTACTGGTATGAGATTAAGTGTTTCTCAAATTAATGGGAATAATCAAATTATTGTAGATAATATTCAGGGAGAAATTAGTATTGGTTCTACTCTCAAATTTATTAATAATTCAGGTTTAACAACTGACTTTACTAATAATGGAAATACATTAACAGTCTCATATTTAAATACAATTACAGATGGAGAACATATAAAAGTTTTCCATAGAAATCACGGTTTACATTCATCATCAAATAAAGTAACAATTTCTAATATTTCAGGAATTAGTACTTCATTAAGTAAACTGACATCTCAATATCCAAGTTCAAGTGGAACTAGTAATGAACTATTTGTTTCTAGCATTTTTGGTTTTAATGTTTTTGAAAATATTTTAGTAAGTGCTAGTAACCCAGGATATGTTAGAATAGCAAATGAAATATTGAGTTATACTGGAGTAAATCTAATTTCAAATAGTTTAACTGGTGTGTCAAGGGAGATTGACTCAACAAAAGGATTTAATTATCCAATAGATACTTTTGTTGAAAAATATGAATTAAATGGAGTTTCGTTGAGAAGAATCAATAAAACTCACAATTTATCTGATGTAAGTAGTGCAATTAAAGAAAGAATAGGTGCGGATTATTATTACGTTAAAGTTAATATGTCTACTGATGGAGTAGATAGAAGTGTAAATACTGGATTTGGGAAATTGAAGTTTAATGGAACAAGTAAAGTTGGAGGAACTAACGGTCAAGCAACATATAATATCCCATTTGAAATGATTATACCAAATATAAGACAGACTTCCCCAACAGGTACAAATATTAAATCATCAATTAGAACAATCAGTGGAACAAGTCTGGGTGGAAATGAAGTTTCTTTTGTAGATCAAGGTTTACAAGATATATCAAATAATACAATAAATTATTTTGATTCATCACGAATTATTGCATCTAAAATTAATGAATCTACATATCTGACAGGAATTCCAGCAAACAAATCTATTAGTCTAAATGTAAATTTAACTACTTCAGATTCTAGAGTTAGTCCTACAATTGACTTATCTAACAATAGTTTGGTATTGATTAGTAATAAAATTAATAATCCTATTTCAGATTATATAAAAGATCCTAGAGTTAATACAATTAGCGATGACCCAAATTTATTCTCTTACATATCAAATCAAATTATTCTAGATAACCCAGCTTCTTCAATAAAAGTTTTACTTGATGCATATATTCATAATGATTCTGATATCAGATTACTTTATTCAATTGGTGAAAATAATAACACATTTACCCTATTCCCAGGTTATGGAAATATAAATCCAGATAACCAGTCATCAATTAGCTTAGAAAATAATGATGGAAGTCCAGATTTGAAAATGACTAAGCAAGATAGATTTATAAGTAATCCTACACCATCTGATTTTAAAGATTATACATTCACAGCCAATTTATCAAATACATTTAAACAATTTAGAATTAAATTAATTGGTACAAGTAAATCTCAAGCCTTTGTTCCAATCATAAAAAATTTAAGAGTTATTGCCCTTGCTTGATATGAATTTAATTCCAGTTGAAGGTCAAAAGGACCTCTATAGAGATCTAAAATCAAATGCAATAGTTAATACAAATAAAAATGATTATGATACTTACATTACAAGAAGAAATAAAGTTAAAGGTGAACAATCAAAAATCAATGAACTTGAAAATGAAATAACAACTATAAAGACAAGTTTAGATGAAATAAAAACATTACTCAGGAGTATTATTAATGAACCCAGATGATATTGTGCTAGAAAGCTTAACTAAAAATTTTGAATATGTAAAATATTCCAGAGAAATTGATTCTATTAATGACAGTGAAAGATTAAAGGACATTGCAAAATCTTTTTATAAACTATATTTGAAACAGCAAGAAGTTGTTTCAAATATTAATGTTAAAAATATTATCTAAATATTTTAAGGAATAAAATATAAAAATGGCGCAACCATCCACCAGACAAGAATTAATTGATTACTGTAAAAGAAAACTGGGAGCGCCAGTTTTAGAAATTAATGTTGCGGATGAGCAAATTGAAGATTTAGTTGATGATGCAGTTCAGTTTTTTCAAGAAAGACACTTTGATGGAGTATACCCAACGTTTTTTAAATATCAAGTAACACAAAATGACATTGATAGGGGTAGAGCTGGATATGGAGATAATGCTAAAAGTTCTGTAGGTATTGCAAGTACTTCAGTAACAACAAATATAGTTGGAACTGCAACAACATTTAATTTTTATGAAAATAGCAATTACTTACAAGTACCCCCAAATGTTATTGGTGTGAATAAAATATTTACATTTGATGGTACAAATACAATTACACATAATATGTTCAGTGTAAAATATCAATTATTTTTAAATGATATTTACTATTGGGGCACAACAGAACTTCTTAGTTATGCTATGGTGAAAACTTATTTGGAAGATTTAGATTTTCTTTTAAATACGCAAAAACAAATAAGATTTAATAAAAGACAAGATAGACTATATTTAGATATTGATTGGTCTTCGGTATCTGTTGGTAAATATTTTATTATAGATTGCTATGCAGCTCTAGATCCAAATGATTATTCAAGAGTCTGGAATGATTCATTCTTAAAGCCATATTTAACCTCATTAATAAAAAGACAATGGGGGCAAAATATGATGAAATTTACAGGAGTTAAGCTTCCTGGTGGAGTGGAATTGAATGGAAGACAAATGTATGATGATGCACAAAGAGAAATCGATGTTTTGATGGAAAAAATGTCTTCTACTTATGAACTTCCGCCCTTAGATATGATTGGGTAGATTTAAATGCTTAATCCATTTTTCCAACAAGGTTCAAAAACAGAACAAGGATTAATCCAAGATTTAATCAATGAACAATTGAGAATGTATGGAGTTGAAGTATATTACTTACCTAGAAAATATGTAACAACTAAATCAATTATAAAGGAAGTTATTGAATCTAAATTTGAAAACGCTTATCCAATAGAAGCCTATGTTGAAACTTATGATGGGTATAATGGATTGGGAACATTGATGTCCAAATTTGGAATACAGGAGTTAGACGATTTAACAATTACAATATCAAGGGAGAGATTTGAAACTTATATTTCACCTTTGATAAAGGATATTGCAGATATAAAATTATCAACAAGACCAAAGGAAGGTGATTTAATTTATTTTCCTTTGGGTGATAGACTTTTTGAAATAAAATATGTAGAGCACGAAAAACCATTTTATCAATTACAAAAGAACTATACATATCAACTTACTTGTGAACTATTCAGATATGAAGATGAACTTATTGATACTAGCATAGAAAATATAGATGATAATGTACAGGACCAAGGTTATATTCAAACTTTAACTTTAGTGGGAATTGCATCCACAGCAACAGCGGTTGCATCAATATTCAATGGTGGAGTAAGAAAGGTTACAATTACGAATAGAGGTAGAGGGTATACTTCAATTCCAAATGTAGTATTTTCATCTGCTCCAGCTGGCGGTGTAACCGCAACTGGAATAGCAACTATGATATCTGATATTGTAGATTGTAATGGAGTAACATCAAATAAAGTTCAAGGTGTTTTAATTACAAACTCTGGTTTAGGATACACTGTTACTCCAAGTATTTCATTTATTGGTGGTGGAGGATCTGGAACTACAGCAACTGTAGAAATTGCTAATGGAATAGTTGGAATTATTAGTGTAACAAATGGGGGTTCTGGGTATGTATTATCTCCAACTGTCACGGTAAGTTCTCCTGGAATTGGAACAACTGCAATTGCAGTATCGAATATCAATTCATCTGGAGTCGTAACTTCAATTTCTCTAGTTGATAGTGGAGTTGGTTATACTTCAATACCTACAGTAACTATATCATCTCCACCATATGTAAGTATTGGAACATTTAAAGTTAATGAAATGATTATTGGCTCAACAAGTGGAACTAAAGCCATTGTTAACTCTTGGAACTCAACTACAAATGAACTTAAAGTATCAAAAGTTTCAGGTAAATTTACTCCAGGTGAAAGTATAGTTGGAACTGCTAGTAGCGCATCTAGAAAATTAATTTCAACTCAAAATTATAATGTTACAGATCTTTATGCAGAAAATAAAGATATACAGGAAGAATCTGCTTCAATTATAGACTTTAGCGAAAAAAATCCTTTTGGTATGCCCTAAATATATCAATATGGTCTAAAGGTATCTTTTAAATGTTTGAATATTTTTATCACGAAATATTAAGAAAAACTATAATATCATTTGGCTCTTTGTTTAATGATATTGTAATTAAACATAAAAATAATTCATCTCAGGTAGTAAGTGAGATAAAAGTTCCTTTATCGTATGGACCATCTCAAAAATTCTTAGCAAGATTGGAGCAATCTCCAGATTTAAATAAACCGATTCAAATTACATTACCAAGAATGTCTTTTGAATTCATTGGTTTAAATTATGATTCAACTAGAAAAGTAACAACAACTCAAACTTTTGTTACATCTTTAAGTTCAGATAAAACGGACATTAGAAAATCATTTATGCCAGTTCCATATAATATGGAATTTGAACTCAATATTATGACTAAAATTAATGATGATATGCTTCAAATAATAGAACAGATATTACCATATTTTCAACCTTCTTATAATATGTCTTTGAAATTAATTGATGAAATAGATGAAAAAAGAGATATTCCTGTTGTTTTAGAAGGAATTACTATGACAGATGACTATGAAGGAGACTTTAGTACAAGACGAGCTTTAATTTATACTTTACGATTTACTGCTAAAATATATCTTTTTGGACCAGTATCAAAAGCAGAAAAAGATATTATTCAAAAAGTTTCTATTGGATTTATGTCTGCAAATTCTCCAGGATCGGATTCTAAATCTACAGGACGAGACCTTGTGTATTCATCTTCACCAAGAGCATTACAAAGTTATACAAATAATGTTGTTACGACATTATCAAAAGATATTGATACCTCAGAATATTTAATTACAGTAGTTAATGCATCCACAATATCATCAGGTTCTTACATTACAATAAATGATGAGTCTATGTATGTGAAATCAAAATCAAATAACATTTTAACTGTTGTGAGGGGGTCTGATTCTACACAAGTTTCAAATCATGTATCAGGAACTGAAGTTAAACTTATAACAGCTTCAGATAATAATTTAATAGAAATAGGAGATGATTTTGGATTTACTGGATCTATTTTATAATATCTATGAAAATGACAAAAAAATTTGATAAATTAAATGAAACTTTTAATGTAAAGGGAGAAATAGTTTCACCAGAAGAACAGCTTTCCGTAGATGAAATTAAACCAGATATTATAGGAGATATTGATATTAAAAAAGATTATGAATATGCAAGAGCAAATTTATATTCATTAATTGAAAAAGGACAAGAAGCAATTAATGGAATTCTTGAATTGGCCCAAGACACTGCAGCTCCTCGTGCATATGAAGTTGTTGGTCAATTGATAAAAAACACGGGAGAAACTGCAGAAAAATTATTACAACTTCAAAAAACTTTAAAGGATATTGAAGACGATAAGCCAAAAGGACCTACAACAGTTAACAATGCATTATTTGTAGGCTCAACTGCTGAATTATCTAAACTTTTAAAACAACAATCTAAAGATGGTATAGATTAATAAATATAAAAAGGTAATTATAAACTCAATGGCAAAATTAAAATCTTATAAGACAGTTGAACAAATTGCAAAAAAGCATCGTCTTGATGCTTCCTTTATACAAAATCAACTTGATATGGGAGAGCCTATTGAACATGAACATACCAATAATCATGAATTGGCTAGAGATATTGCTCTTCAACATCTTGATGAAATTCCAGATTATTATACCCGTTTGAAAAAAATGGAAGCAGAGGCCAAAAAGAATCATAAAAAATTTAAAGATGTGAAAGAAGAAACTAAATCTGGAGATGAAAGTCTTCACGATTGGTTTAAAAAATCCAGTGGAAAAAACCCCAAAACTGGAAAAACTGTAAAGGGATGGGTGCAGATAGGTGGTCCTTTTGCGGGTGCCCCATGTGCGCGTCAACAAGGACAAAAATCGACTCCAAAGTGTGGAAGTTCTAAGATGGCATCAAATCTATCGGACGAAGAAGAAGAACGTGCGTTTAGAAGAAAAAACAGAAAAGATCCAAATCAACCAGAAAAAACTGGTGGTTCTAAACCAACAAATGTAAAAACTGAAGAAGTAAATTTACATGAGTTAAAGAATAAAAAAAATAAAAGCGATGGTAAAAAGGATGCTTGTTACCATAAAGTAAAATCTCGTTATGATGTTTGGCCTTCTGCCTATGCCTGTGTTCCAATTGAAACTTCCAAAGCACTTACTAAAGAAGGATGGAAATATTATGAAGAATTGAATATTGGTGATCAAATATTAACTTTTAATCTAGAACAAAATAATTTGGAATTTAAACCAATACAAAATTTACACTTTTATACAGATACTTCAACCTATGTAATAAAGAATGGAAATACTGGTTGGAAATTTGAATGTACTCCGAATCATAAATGGGTTGTTCGGTATCCTGAATGTAAAAGCGATAAAGGTAGAAAAAAATATAAAAATCTTATCAATAATATGCAATTGGTGTCCATAGAAGAATTATTAAATGAATCTGGAAGTAATAGAAAATTAGTTATAAGTTCAAAATATAATGAAGGAACACCAATAAGTTTAGATAAAATTTACAAATACGAAACAAATTGGATAGAATATTTATTAAATTGTTCAAAAGAACAAAGAGAATCTTGGTTATATAGTGCAATAGTTTATGATGGAAATCAAGTAAAAACGGAAAGATTAACGGAAAAAAAAGAAGATCAAAGTGGTTGTGAATATGTATATGATACCCCACATAATAAACAATCATTTGGGTTTAAGCAAAAAGATATAAACCACCGAGATGCTTTTTTATTATCTGCATTTTTGAATAAAGGACTGGTTACATTTAAAAAAAATATAAAAACAGATATCTACGATTGTCATTATGTTTCTTACAATGGAACTAAAAGTTTAGATAGATTTAAATTGATAGAAACTAGAAAATCAAATGTTTGGTGTCCACAAACTGAAAATGAAACTTGGGTTATGATGCAAGAAACAGATGGTAATGGTATTATAACAATTACAGGAAATTCGGGTGCTCTTGTTAAATGTCGTAAAGTTGGTGCTAAAAATTGGGGAAATAAAAATGAATCATATCCAACTATAGTTGAAAGAATTATTGGTGAAGAAAAGTGTGGTAAAGGAATGTATTGGTGTAATACTGACGAAGTGTGTAAACCAATACCAGCAGGATTTAACACTCCAGGACAATCAATTAAACCAACAGAAGTTGGTATAGGAAAACCAGTTGAAGGACCGAAAAAATGTAATAACACGAAAAGAGGTGTTTTTTGTGATATACACGGTAAAGACGAATGCTCAATTAAAGAGTCAAACGAAAAAGATCATGAACATTCAATGGCAAGATCAGAACTCTCAACTATTGCATCTGCAGTAAAAAGACTTAAGAAAAAAATGAAAGGTGAAGGAAATATAGAAGCATGGGTTCAATCAAAGATTACTAAAGCAGCAGATTATCTTGATGCTGCGGCGGATTATGTTGATAGTGGTGAGATGGATGTTGATGAATCAAAAAGTTTTATTATTAGTAGCAATAAAAAACCACTCACAAAGCCACAACAAAAACTTCATAATATGACACCAAAACAAAGAGTACAATTACCATCAGAAATGGTAAAAAAATTAATGGGTCCAGTTGATTTACCCCCTATTGATTTAAATAAAGAAGAATGCATTTCAACCAAACTCATAGATGAAATTATTAATGAAAAGTGTTGGGCAGGTTATAAAAAAAAGGGAATGAAGAAAATGTTCGGTAAAAAATATCCAAATTGTGTAAAAACTGAAGATATAACAATAGAAGATTCAGAAGGGAATACTTTTGCTGAGGTTATAGACTTAATAAAACCAGAACCAATTAAAGGATTTAAATCTCAGGTAAACGAAGCAACAAGACTTCAATCACAAACTGGAAATGTAATTGCTACAACTATTTCTTGGAGAGGAAAGTATTATTATATTAAAATGTTCTTTCCACAAGTAAAACTTCCAACTAGAAAAGAATTAAATGATGAACTCAAAAAAGTTTATCCCGGTTGTGTAGTTATTCATCACACTGCATCAGAAATTCAACCAGGACAACCACTCATTCAAGTATTTGGTCCTCAAGGAGGAAGTTCAGCAAAATTAGGGCCAAATAAAAATTATATAAAGCCAATGAGTGAGCAATTTCAAATTGATGAAGATTGGCAAAAAGTAAATCGTAAAGATAAGACTGATGGATTAAGTCAAAAAGCAGTGAATGCTTATCGTAAAGAAAATCCAGGTTCAAAACTTCAAACTGCAGTAACTGAAAAAAATCCAACAGGAAAGAGAGCAAATCGTCGTAAGTCATTCTGTAAACGTATGTCTGGAATGAAATCAAAACTTACTTCTACGAAAACTGCAAGAGATCCAGATTCAAGAATCAATAAAGCTCTTCGCCGCTGGAATTGTAATTAATTTATAGGAGTTTATTATGTCAAATAATGATGTATATCTTGGCAATCCTTTACTTAAAAAAGCAAATACCACTCACGAGTTTACAGAAGAGCAGGTTTTTGAGATTGTGAAGTGTATGAAGGATCCTGTTTATTTTGCAAATAATTATGTAAAAATTGTTACTCTTGATAATGGACTACAATCTTTTAAACCATATCATTTTCAAGAAAAGTTAATTAATAATTTCCATAAACACAGATTTAATATCTGTAAGATGCCTCGTCAGACTGGAAAAATGTTGTCCCTTGATACACCCATCCCAACACCAACTGGATGGACTACTATGGGAGATTTGAATGTGGGTGATCTTATTTTTGCAAGAGATGGGAAAACTACAAAAGTAATTGGAAAATCTCCTATACAACAAATAGATACTTATGAGATTGAATTTGATAATGGAGAAATTATAAAAGCATGTGGTGAACATTTATGGAAAGTTTCTCATAGTGATTGGTATCATAAAGAAAAAATACTGACTACAAATCAAATTATAGAAAAATTTAATTGTCTTAAAAAAGTATTTAAATCGTCATCAATTTATATTCAAATAAATGAATCAATTGATTTACCAGAAATTAAGCTCCCAATAGACCCCTATACTCTTGGCGTTTGGTTAGGAGATGGTTCAAAATCAAATGGTGCAATTACTGGTTTATATGAAGATATAAACAAAATATCTGAAAAAATCATTCCAGAAGAATATTTAAGGTCTTCAACTTCACAAAGATTAGAACTTTTAAAGGGATTGATGGATACTGATGGTTCAGTATCTCCAAATGGTGCTTGTGAATTTTATCAAAAAGATGGAAAATTGTTACATCAAGTCAGAGAGTTATTATCTTCATTGGGTATTAAAAGTAGACTAAGGTACAAAAAAATATCAGGTTATTCTGGATTATATGGAACCATAAGTTTTTGTACAAATAAATATGAAGTTTTTACGTTACCAAGAAAATTAAAAAGACAAAAAAATAGTTTAGACCATCCAAAAAATAAAAGACTTTATATTAAAGATATTCGCAAAATTGAAACTGAACCTATGCAATGTATTTCAGTTGATAATCAAGATCATTTATTTTTATGTGGAAAAACTTTTATACCTACACACAATTCAACAACAGTAGTTGCATTCCTTTTACATTATGCAGTATTTAATGATAATGTAAATATTGGTATTCTTGCAAACAAGGCAGCAACTGCAAGAGAACTTTTAGATAGATTGCAAACAGCATATGAAAATCTACCAAAATGGATGCAGCAAGGAATTATTTCTTGGAATAAAGGTTCATTGGAATTGGAAAATGGAAGTAAAATTTTGGCTGCTTCTACTTCTGCTTCTGCGGTTCGTGGTATGTCATTCAATATTTTATTTTTGGATGAATTTGCGTTCGTACCAAATCATATCGCAGATTCTTTCTTCGCATCAGTATATCCTACAATTACTTCAGGTAAACAGACAAAAGTAATTATTGTATCAACTCCACACGGTATGAATCATTTCTACCGAATGTGGCACGATGCTGAAAAAGGTAAAAATGAATATATTTTTACTGATGTTCATTGGAGTGAGGTTCCTGGTAGAGATGAAGAATGGAAAAAACAGACAATTGCCAACACCAGCGAACAACAATTTAAGGTTGAGTTTGAGTGTTTAAGTGGAGATACGACCATAGAAATTTTAGATGCAGATGATATTTCTCAAGAAATTTCTATGGAAGATTTATATGAACGAATGTAAGTTTTTTGGATTATAAATAATTAAAAAAAATGTATCATATTTACTTTCTTAAAGACTTAAATGGAAATGTCAAATATGTTGGACAAACTCAAAATTTAGATGCTAGAAAAAGAGAGCATAAGAGAAATAAACCTCCACATATTTTTGAAATAAGTGAGCAGATAGATATTTCAGAAAAAGCAAAAGAAGCAGAAATTTTTTACATAGAAAAATTTGATACTTTTAAAAATGGATGGAATAAATCTACAGGCGGCGAAGGATTTGATAATTATGAAAGGAAGGGAGTTGGTGGGGTAAAAAAAGGTAATATTCCTTGGAACAAAGGAATAAAAAATTGCTTTTCTGAAGAAACTATAGAAAAAATGATTGAATCTAGAAAAGGTAAAGTTTTTACTAGAAAAATTAATGATGAACAAATAAAAGAATTAAGAAAACTATATAATGAAAAACCAGACTTGCAAAATGTTGGTATGATTATGAAAAATGGAAAGGAATTATCATATCTTCAAGCATTTTGTAAGAGATATGCAGAAGACTATAATTTAACGCCACATGGAATAAAGAGAATTATTTTAAAAGAGTGTTGGGCAAATGTTTAAACTTAATAAAAATATTACAGTAAAAACTCCATCTGGATTTAAATCTTTTTCTGGAATTCAAAAAATATACAAACCCTTTTATCATTGGATAATATTTGATGATGGATCTGAAATAAAATGTTCCGATAATCATTCGTTCGGTAAAGAAAAGATTAAAGCATCAGCAATTAAAGTTGATGATCTTTTACAGGGAAAAAAAGTAGTTTATAATGAAATTGTGGAGGAAGGAATATATCTTTATGATTTACTTGATGTTGGTGAAGATAATCTTTACTATTCTAATGGTATAGTATCACACAACTGTGAATTTTTAGGTTCTGTTGATACTCTTATTGCACCAAGTAAACTCAGAACGCTCGTATATGACCACCCAAAGGCCCGTAGTGCTGGTTTAGATGTCTATGAGGACCCTATAGAAGAACACGACTATTTGATTACTGTAGACGTTGCTAGAGGCGTAGGAAATGATTATTCAGCATTTACTATAATAGATATCACTCAGTTTCCTCATAAAGTTGTTGCGAAATATAGGCATAACGAAATAAAACCAATGTTGTTCCCAAGTGTAATACACGAAGCAGCAGTTGCGTATAATAACTCTTATATTCTATGTGAAGTAAACGATGTTGGAGATCAAGTAGCAAGTATTCTTCAATATGATTTAGAATATAATAATCTTCTTATGTGTTCAATGAGAGGAAGAGCTGGTCAGATTGTTGGGCAAGGATTTTCCGGCAAAAAAACTCAATTGGGAGTTAAGATGTCAAAAACTGTTAAAAAAGTTGGATGTCTTAATCTCAAGACTATGATTGAAGAAAGTAAATTGATATTAAATGATTATGAAATAATTTCCGAATTAACAACTTTTATTCAAAAACACAATTCATTTGAAGCTGAAGAAGGTTGCAATGATGACCTAGCAATGTGTTTAGTAATTTATGCTTGGTTAGTTGTTCAAGATTACTTTAAAGAGCTTACTGATCAAGACGTAAGAAAAAGACTGTATGAGGAGCAAAAGAATCAAATAGAACAAGATATGTCTCCATTTGGATTTATATCTGATGGATTAAATGAAGAAAAGACCTTTGTTGATGAAGATGGAGATAGATGGTTTTTGGATGAATATGGAGATAGATCAACTGAATGGGATTATATGTGGAAATACTAACAAAATATGGAAATTGATAAGCAACTGAATTTGGGTCACTTATTATTTACAGACAGAAAATGTAGAACTTGTGGGTTAAATAAAAATTTGGTAGGTGAATTTTATAGAACTCGCAAGGATAGAGGACCTGTTGCATCATCATACTCATATGAATGTAAAGAATGTACTGTAAAACGAGTTATTAATAATAAAAGATTACCTCATCTAAATGTAAATTGGCAATATCCAGACTGGTAATAATTCACGTCACATTTCCCCCACGTAAAGTTATTTTTTAATAAATAATTTTTAGTTAAACTGAGATCTTACGGAGAAAAAAATGGCAACTCCTCAATTATCTCCTGGTACACTAATCAGAGAGGTTGATTTAACAGTAGGAAGGGCAGATAATGTATTGGATAATATTGGAGCAATTGCTGGTCCTTTTTCAATTGGTCCTGTAAATCAGGCTATTGATATCACCAATGAACAAGCATTGATAGATACTTTTGGAAAACCAATTTCTTCAGATAGACAGTTTGAATATTGGATGAGTGCTTCATCATTCCTTTCTTATGGTGGAATTCTTAAAGTAGTAAGAGTTGATGACAGTAATCTTAAGAATTCAAGAGTTGGTTACGGTACAACTGCAACAGTAAAAATTAATAATTTTGATGATTATAACTCTCAAACCACTGGAGCGTATCATTTTGCTGCAAGGACACCTGGAACTTGGGCTAATGGGTTGAAAGTGTGTGTAATTGATGATAAAGCAGATCAAATCATTGGACTTACAACAACTAATCCTGGAGCAATTGGTGCTCAAATTGGATTTGGAGTTTCTGTTGGAATTAACACAATTGTAGCAGGATTTGGTACTACATCATCATATACTGGTTATCTAAAGGGAATTATTGTTGGTGTAAATACAGGAATAACAACTACAAGTTCTACAATTGAAGTTAAAATTCTTTCTAGAGTATCAACTGGTGGAACAGAAACGTTAATTACTTATTCTGAAGGATCTGAATATAGTGCCATTGTAGCAAATAAGACCCTTACATTTATATCTAATTCTGGAGTCTCTACTGGTTCTTCAATAGTAGCATCTTCAGTTCTTGATTGGTATAATGAACAAACATTAGGTCTTTCAAATTCAACGATTTATTGGAGATCTATTGCACCAAAGCCTATTACCACTCAGTATGCATTGACAAGAAATTGTAATAATGATGCTTTAAATATTGCAATTGTAGATGATACTGGTTCCATCACAGGAATTCAAGGAAATCTTTTAGAAAAGCACGTTGGAATTTCTAAGGCTACTGATGCAATTTCTGGAGTAAATTCTCCACAAAAAGTATGGTATAGAAATTATCTTGCAAACTTCTCCAGTTATGTTTATTCTGGAACAAATTATTATACTTCTACAGATACCGTAAATAATATCACACCAGTTTCTGGAGGATTTACAACTTATTCTGGTATTCCAAGTGCATCTTTTTCTCCAGTTTCCATTTCAAATGGAGGTTGGAATCAAAATGCTCAGAATATTACATTTAATGTAATTGGAAATCAATCTTTCACGTTATCTGCAGGAGCAGATTATACTGGAAACGGTTCTAGAGCAACTCTTGGTGGTCTTGTTACTGCTTATAATCTTTTTGCCAATGAAGATGAAGTTGAGGTAGATTATCTGATTGGAGGTCCTGGGCTTGACAGTATTGAAGAGTCTCAAGCAAAAGCAAATCAATTAATATCTATTGCTGAAAGTAGAAAAGATTGCGTGGCTGTAATTTCTCCACACAGAGCAGGAGTTGTTGATATAACTAATACAACTACACAAACAAACAATATTATTCAGTTTTTCTCACCATTATCATCTTCATCATATGCAATTTTTGATAGTGGATATAAGTATACATTTGATAGATTTAATAATCTTTTCAGATATATTCCTTGTAATGCTGATATTGCTGGTTTAATGGCCAGAACAAATATTAATGCTTATCCTTGGTTCTCTCCAGCAGGATTACAAAGAGGATTATTGAATAATGCAATTAAACTTGCTTACAATCCAACAAAAGCTCAAAGAGATTTACTATATCAAGCAAGAATAAATCCTATTATTAATCAACCAGGTTCTGGAGTTGTTCTTTTTGGAGATAAAACTGCTTTATCATATTCATCTGCCTTTGATAGAATCAATGTTCGTAGATTATTCTTGACTGTTGAGCAAGCATTAAAGAGATCTTCTCAAGCTCAACTTTTCGAGTTAAATAATCAAACAACTAGATCAAACTTTGTGAACATTGTTGAACCATATCTAAGAGATGTTCAAGCAAAAAATGGAATCTATGACTACCTTGTAATTTGTGATGAATCAAACAATACTCCTGATATCATTGATAATAATGAGTTTAGAGCTGATATTTTCTTGAAGCCAACTAGATCAATTAATTATATCACACTAACATTTGTTGCAACTAGAACCGGCATTTCTTTTGAAGAAGTAGCTGGTAGAGTCTGATTTATTTTTAGTAGAAAAACACGGAGGTTTTAAAAATGTCTACACTCAGAACAATTACTGGATTTAAAGAAAGACTTGCTGGTGGTGGTGCGAGAAACAATCTATTTGAAGTTAATATTCCAGCATTTCCAGCATCAATCTCAAATTTATGGAATGTTGCGGCTGGGGGAGAATCTGAAACATTTAATTTCCTATGCAAAACAGCATCACTTCCAGCCTCAACAGTTGCCTCAATTGATGTTCCATTTAGAGGAAGAACTCTCAAAGTTGCAGGTGACAGAAGTTTTGATGTTTGGAATGTCACTATTATTAATGATGAAAATTTCAAATTAAGAACTGCATTTGAAAGTTGGATGAATGTTATGAATAGACTTGAGAATGCTACGGGAGCAACTAATCCCAGTTCATATATGGTAGATGCTTATGTTCACCAACTTGGAAGAGGAGCTGGAACCAGAGAATCAAGAAATAATAGCAATATTGTCAATGGTTCTACAATTACACCATTAAGAACTTATAAATTTAATAGCATTTTTCCAACTAATATTTCTGCAATTGATCTTTCTTATGATTCTGAAAATTCAATTGAAGAGTATAGTGTAGAGTTTCAAGTGCTTTACTGGACTGCAGGAGAAGGACCAACTAATGGATCAGATGCAACCAATGTAATTATTAAGTGATAAATAGTAATACTTAAAATACATTCTTAGTATATAATGGCAAAATTATTTGGATTCTCTATTGAAGATGAGGGAAAAGAATCTCCATCTATACTTTCTCCAGTTCCACCTAATAATGAGGATTCTTCAGATTTTTATTTAAGTAGTGGATTCTTTGGTTCTTACGTTGATATTGAAGGAGTTTATAGAACTGAATTTGATCTAATTAAAAGATATCGTGAAATGGCACTTCACCCAGAGTGTGACAGTGCCATTGAAGATATTGTTAATGAAGCTATCGTTAGTGATACCAATGATACGCCAATACAAATTGATTTAGATAATTTAAATGCTAGTGATGGAATAAAAAAGAAAATAAGGCAAGAGTTTAAGCAAATTTTAGAACTTTTAGATTTTGATAAAAAATCACACGAAATTTACAGAAATTGGTATGTTGATGGTAGACTTTATTATCATAAAGTTATAGATTTAAAAAATCCAGAAGCGGGAATACAAGAATTAAGATACATTGACGCAATGAAAATGCGTTATGTCCGTCAACAAAAGAAAAGTGAAAAGGATAAAAAAATAAATCGTCTGGGGAGAATGAATGTTGATGACCCAATGGAATATGAATTTCCTGAGATTGAAGAGTATTTTGTTTACAATCCTAAGATGTCTTATCCAACCACTAATCCATCATCTTTAGGTGGAATTGGTGGGATTAAGTTTACAAAAGATTCCATAACATATTGCACTTCAGGTCTTGTAGATAGAAATAAAGGTTCAACACTTTCATATTTACACAAAGCAATTAAATCTCTCAATCAATTAAGAATGATTGAAGATTCTCTTGTAATTTATAGATTATCAAGAGCCCCAGAAAGAAGAATTTTTTATATTGATGTGGGAAATCTTCCAAAAGTTAAGGCAGAACAATATCTTCGTGATGTGATGATGCGTTATAGAAATAAACAGGTTTATGATTCTTGTCTTGCAATGGATACCAAAATTCCCCTTTTAGATGGTAGAACTCTATCTCTATCTGAGATTGCAAAAGAATTTAATGAAGGAAACCGTCTTTGGGCATATTCCTGTGACCCTAAAACTGGAAAATTTGCTCCTGGAATTATAAGTTGGGCAGGAGTAACTCGTAAAAACGAAAAAGTAATGAGAATTACTTTAGATAATGATGAAACCATTACATGTACATTGGATCACAAATTTCCAGTTTGGAATAAGGGAAAAGTAGAAGCAAAAGATCTAAAAATTGGAGATTCTATGATTCCTCACTATAAGAGACAGAATAATATTCCAGGAAATAAAAATTCTACTTATGAGCAATTATATGAAAATGAAAGTAAGAAGTGGATTTTTACTCACAGATTAGTTTCTAATTGGAAGGATCAAAATAATCTTTTAAATGAATACAATTTTAATCCAGAGAGAATTGATGAGAATAAATGCACAGTTCATCACAAGGATTATGACCGATATAATAATTCTCCAGAGAATTTGATCAGAATGTCTCGTGATGACCATTTTGAATATCATAAAAAACATTGTAGTGATGCTGGTAAAATAGGAGGCAAAGTATGTGCTCAAAGAAAGAGAGAATTGGGATTACCATTTTTTAATATATCAAAAGAGCAGCAAATTGAAAATGGTAAAATATATGGTTCTAAAGGTGGAAAAAATTGCTACCTGAAAAAATCAGGAATTCATAGTTTATCAAAAACTGAAATAATTAATAATTCAAAAAAAGGTAATGAAATTCTTCAAGATAAATTAAAAACTGATATTGAATTTAGGGAAAAATTTAAAGAAAACATTAGAAATGGTTGGACTGAAGAATCTAGAAATTCTGCACGAGAGCGAGGTAAAGCAATTCCCAAATCTCACTTCCAAAAAATGACCCAATTGGCTCAAAACTCTCTTTGGGGTGGACAAAATTCAGAAGAATATAGACAAAAATTATCCAATAAACAAAAAATTGACTATACTCAACAAATTTTTAATATTGTTGAAGAATGTGCCGAAAGAAGATTAAGTTTAAATAATACCATTTCTTTTGTAAATGATAACATTGATTTTACTTCATGGATAGAACTAAACTCCGAAAAGAGACCACGCAAAGGAAAAGGTTTGGGAGAACCTTTAAGTAAATTTACTTACAGTAATTTAATTAATGTTTGTAGACAACTTGGTTTCAATTCTTGGAAAGAATATAGAAACTCTTTCATTTATAAAAATCACAAAATTAAAAATATTGAATTTTTAGATGGTACTATGGATGTGGGAACCCTTACAATTGATAAGGAAGAACTATATCACGATTATCATACTTTTGCTTTGGATTGTGGTATTTACACTTGCAACTCAACAGGTGAAATTAGGGACGATAAAAAATTTATGGCAATGCTTGAAGATTTTTGGCTACCAAGAAGAGAAGGTGGAAGGGGAACGGAAATTTCAACACTTCCTGGAGGTCAGAATTTAGGTGAAATAACAGATATAAATTATTTTCAAAAAAAACTATACCGTTCTTTAAATGTTCCACCATCAAGAATGGATGGAGAAGGTGGATTTAATTTGGGAAAATCATCTGAAATATTAAGAGATGAAGTTAAATTTAGTAAATTTGTTTCTAGATTGAGAAAAAGATTTTCATATATGTTTAGTGATATGTTAAAAACTCAATTAATATTGAAAAATATCATCACACCAGAAGATTGGTCAATGATGGATGAACATATTCAGTATGATTTTCTTTATGATAATCATTTTGCAGAATTGAAAGATGCAGAATTATTAAACGAAAGGCTAGGTATGGTACAAATTGCAGAACCATATGTAGGGAAATATTTTTCACAAGATTATGTGAGAAGAAAAATTCTACGCCAAACAGACGTTGAAATTGTAGAAGAAGATGCAAAAATTGAAAAGGAAATTAAAAAAGGAGTTATTCCAGATCCAAGTATTCCTATTGACCCACAAACTGGAATGCCATTAGATCAAACATCTCAAATGAATTTGGGAAAACCTGTAATTGAACCTGATATTGAATCTCAAGCAAAAGATGTAGTTGCATCTGGAAAGCAAGTTGAAATGCCTAAAGGTGGAGTAATATAAATAAAAAAGATTATTATTTTTATACATATGGATGATTTAATGAATATGGTCGCATCTGACGATTCTCCATCTCAAATTAGTGACAAAATTAAAGATATTTTGTTTACTAAAGCTGCACAAAAAATAGACGAATTTCGTCCAGAAGTGGCAGATTCTATGTTTAATGGTAATGAGTAATTGAAAAACATAAATAACTCAAAGTGCATTTAAAAAATAATGGCCCACAGACCAGTTGGGGTAAGTTCCTCATTTTCAATATCATCAGGTTCTGCAACAACTTCAGCTCCATTTTCGGTACAGTCTGACGTTTTGAGAATTGTTGCCGTAGGATCATCTGCTCAAGTTGCAATAGGAACTAATCCTACAGCAACTGATACTGATTATTTTATTCCATCAAATCAAACAGCAACACTTGCGTTAACTAAAGCATCAAATAGGGTTGTTGGTATTATAACAGGAACTACAACAATTGTATCAGTACCTGAAGGAACACAAGTTCCTTTTGGTGTAGGTGATTTTGTCACTTTAACTGCAACAGGACAATCTTATTATAATTTTACTCACGTTCCTGTAATTTCAGTAGATACTTCTTCTGGAGTAAATGGTTACTATCAGACAAGAATGACTGTAAATTATAACTCATCGGGTATTGTGACTGCATTTAATTCACCTAATGCTGAAATAAGACTATCACAAAGAATATCTGCATTTGGTGCTGGTTCAGGAACACTTCATTTTCAACAAGTACAAATTACAGGACAAGCGTAATGAAACTTATCACAGAAGAAATTGAAAATATAGAAGTTCTTACTGAAAGTATAAATGGCAAAAAAACTCTTTTTATAAAGGGAACTTTCTTGCAGGCTGAGTGTGTAAATCGCAATCGTAGAAAGTATCCTATTAATGTAATGGAAAGAGAGGTGAAGCGTTATACTGAAAATTATGTTAATAAAGGGCGTGCTCTCGGAGAACTTGGACATCCAGATGGCCCAACAGTAAATCTTGATAGAGTATCACATAAAATTGTAGAGCTATATCAAAATGGAAATAATTTTATTGGAAAAGCTCAAATTCTCTCAACGCCGATGGGAAAAATTGCAGAATCTCTTTTAAAAGAAGGAGTAACTTTGGGAGTTTCTTCTAGAGGCATCGGTTCAGTAAAACAAACAGTTGAAGGGTACACTGAAGTTGGTGAAGATTTTATGTTAGCAACTGCAGCAGATATTGTTGCAGATCCTTCTGCTCCAGATGCATTTGTTCAAGGAATTATGGAAGGTGTTGAATGGGTCTATGATGCATCAAGAAATGATTGGCTAATTGAAAATACAAAAAAAAGAGTTAATAGTCTAGTAGATCAAAATATTTTAGAAGAATATAAATTATCTTTATTTAATGAATTCATCAATTCTCTTTAATTGTAAATTATAAATTTATAAATAAATATAGTTTATAACTTAAAGGTAAACGGAGAGTTCAAATGTCTCGTGGGAATTTACAAGAAATGGAAGTAGGCACAAAGCAATCCAAAACCGCTGTTAATGCTAATGCTAAAGCAGGGGATGCGATGTCAAAATTATCTGGTACAACACCAGGACAAACTGGAGGATGGGAAGATTTGGGTGGACCAGATCCTTCCAACTATCGTACTGATGATGATTCAGCAAAACTTAAAACTCCAGGTTCAACTCTTAAGCAAGTTAAAGATGTTGTAAATAAAGGAGCAAAAGCAGCAATGCCTATGTCTGGAGTAAAGGAAGAATATGAAGAAGATGAAGAACTATTAGAAGATATTGAAGATGATGAAGAAGATGAAGATATTACTGAAGCTGCAAAGGAAAAGGAAGATGATGAAGATGATGAGGAAGATGATGAGGAAGATGACGAGGATAAAGAAGAAGATGACGATGAAGATGAAGAAGATATGAAAGAAAGCTTTGATATTGAAGAAGATGTAAATGCTCTTCTTGCTGGTGAAAATCTTTCAGAAGAGTTTCAAGAAAAAGCACGCACTATCTTTGAAGCTGCTATTCGCTCCAAAGTTTATGAAATCAAAGAATCTCTTGAAGAGCAATATTCAATGATTCTTGCTGAGGAAGTTGAAGAAATTAAGTCCGAACTTTCAGAGCGTGTAGATGCATATCTTGAGTATGTTGCAAATGAATGGATGGAAGAAAATACTCTTGCAGTAGAGCAAGGGCTTAAAACTGAAATGACTGAATCATTCCTCACTGGAATGAAAGGTCTTTTTGAAGAACATTATGTATCAATCCCTGAAGAAAAATATGATGTACTTGAAAATATGGTAGAAAAACTTGATGAAATGGAGACAAAACTCAACGAGCAAATTGAGAAAAATGTTTCACTAAACAAGCGTCTCGCAGAGGCGGTTGCCGATGGAATCTTTGAAGAAGTTTCTGATGGTCTTGCAGACACTCAGAAGGATAAGCTCGCTTCACTTGCCGAAAGTGTTGAGTTTGAAAGTGAACAAGAATATCGTGAAAAACTGGAGACATTAAAGGAATCATATTTTCCTTTAAGAGTAACATCTCCTTCAACTAAAGCTGACACTCTCTCTGAGGGTGTAGACATTGCACCTCAAACCTATTCTGGTTCTATGGACGCATATCTGAAAACTCTTTCAGCATTTAGTAAATAATTGAATTTAACATAATTCAAACACAAAACGCACTTTAGTAAAAGGTAAAAAGCAAATGTTCCAATCCGAACAATTGCAGGAAAAGTGGGCACCTCTCTTAGATTATCAGGGTCTTGATTCAATCAGAGATTCTCATCGTAGAGCTGTAACCGCTGTCCTGCTAGAAAACCAAGAAAAATTCTTAAGGGAAGAGCAATCATTCCAAGTTGGAAATCTTTCCAACCTGATGGAAGCATCACCAACCAACAGTGGTAATGCCGCTGGTTTTGGAGGTGGTTTTGGTGGTGGTTCCGCTGCTGGTGGTCCTACTGCAGGTTTTGACCCAGTTCTGATTTCACTCATCAGACGTTCTATGCCTAACCTCATCGCTTATGATGTGGCTGGCGTTCAACCTATGAGTGGACCAACTGGACTCATCTTTGCGATGCGTTCTAGATATGGTTCTCAGAGTGGATCTGAAACTTTCTATAACGAAGTAGATTCTGCATTCTCAGGTCAGGATGCTGGATTTAACATTGCAGGTTTTGGTAGTACAGCTGCTGGTATTGGCACTACAACTCAATCTGGTTCAAACCCATCTGTATTGAACCCTGTTGGTGGTGGTGGAGTTGATACCGCATATAACGTAGGTCAAGGAATGCCTACAGGTGATGCAGAAATCCTTGGTGATTCTGCTGGTAATTACTTCAACGAAATGGCTTTCTCAATTGAGAAAGTTACTGTTACTGCAAAATCTAGAGCACTCAAAGCCGAGTACAGTCTTGAGCTTGCACAAGACCTGAAGGCAATTCACGGTTTGAATGCTGAAGCGGAATTGGCAAATATTCTCTCCACCGAGATTCTTGCTGAAATCAACCGTGAAGTTATCAGAACCATCTATAAGGTTGCAGAACAGGGTGCAGTTCAAAACGTTGCAACTCCTGGCATCTTTGACCTTGATATTGACTCTAACGGTCGTTGGTCTGTTGAGAAATTCAAAGGTCTTCTCTTCCAAATTGAAAGAGATGCTAACGCTATCGCTCAGAGAACTCGTAGAGGAAAGGGCAACATTGTTCTTTGTTCTGCTGACGTTGCATCTGCTTTAACAATGGCTGGAGTTCTTGACTATACTCCTGCTCTCAATTCAAATCTGAATGTTGATGATACTGGCAATACCTTTGCTGGTGTTCTGATGGGTAAATTCCGTGTTTATATTGACCCATATGCTGCTAACCTGACTGCTGCTAATGCTTCCCCAGGAAACCAGTATTATGTTGTTGGTTATAAGGGTTCTTCTCCTTATGACGCTGGTCTCTTCTATTGTCCTTATGTTCCTCTCCAAATGGTTCGTGCCGTTGGTGAGAATACCTTCCAACCCAAGATTGGATTTAAGACTCGTTATGGTATGGTTGCTAATCCATTTGCAGAAGGTACAACACAAGGTCTTGGAAGACTTCAAGTTAACGCTAACCGTTACTATAGAAGAGTTGCTATTAAGAACCTTATGTGAGTTTTATTTCAAACTCAATACTTGGGGAGGGAAACCTCCCCTTTTTTATTCCAAACCAAAACAAATATTACCACAATCAAATATTTTATTATATCCCATTTCTCTTGCTCTTTCAAATTCAGTACATTGATAAGCACCAATAAGTTTTTTTTGGAATTTCATTCTATTATATCTTTGGTTGTAATTTTTATCAACGTAATAATATGATGGTGAATTTATTTTTATTATATTAAATGAATTTTTAATATAAACATTTCCATTTGAATATCTTCTATCAGCATATGAAACAATATTTCCATCATAATTTTCCCTAAACCATTTTAACAATTTACTAAATCCACCTATTACATTTACACCCATTTTATTTGAAAATCTAGAAAGTTCCCAAATATAATTTTTATTAAATCTTGATTTAGTAAAAGTCATTAAACATACTAATTCATTGCAATATAATAATCCAAGTTTAACTTTACTTTTATCTTCACCTTGTATGTGATTTTGATTTAAAAATGTATTTTTTGTATGAGTATCTATAATTACTTTTTCACATCTTCTTGCATAAATTTTTTCATTTAAATTTAATTTACTTGATATAATTGATTTTACAATTTCAGGTTTGTTTAACCATTCATCACTATAAAATTGAAGTAATTGTATTCCCTGATTCTCACACTCTTTTGTTTTATTTAAATGATAAGATTTATCTTTAATTAAAGATTCTTTAATTTCTGTAGGTCTATATTGATGAGAATATAAACCATTATATTCTATTGCTAAATTTTTATCTGGTAAATATAAATCTAATTCCTTTCCCTTTAATATTGAACGATTTGATTGTATAATTGTACCGGAATAAATTGATGATATAAATTCAAATAATGTATTTTCTTCTTTACTTATTTTTTTAATTTTTCTTTCATATGAGTTTGAATCTTTTATTTTAATATTATAATTATTCAACCAACGAGATACGGTAGACTTTGTAGTTCCTAATTTTTCCGCAATTTGTTCACAGGTCAATCCACTATCATATAATTCATTCAACTTCTCTTTGTCACTTAATATTTTTGTACTATAACTATTTCTTCTTCTTGCATCAATTAAATTATGTAATTGATGCATTTTAAGGTACTTAACTACAGAAATTGATGAAACATTCAATTCATTTGATATGTTTTCAATTGATTTTTTTAAAATTATTCTTTCATTAAATAACCAATTATAATTTTCAAGTTTTGATTTAGAGTTTTCATCAATTTTACTATCTCTTCTAGAACATTCTGAGTTAGAATATATCCTAAATCCTCTTTCACTATAAGTCCTATCAATACAACAAACTTGAGAACATCCACATTTACATTTTGGTATTGTATTTTCTGTTATTTCATTGATTATCACATAAGCTCTGGTTCTCAAAGGAATATTTTTATAATACTTATTTAAAAATGTTGTTTCATTTTCTATTATATTTTTAATATTTTTATTTAAAGATACTTTGATGAAATTGGACTTATTCCAATTATCCAATAAATAGTTTTTTAATTCTTCTTTACTTTTAAACATTTCAGCACAATATCTAATATTATTATATACTCATAGTCAATAATTATCCAAAATGGCATCTAATATCTCAGATAGACAGATAAAAAATAGAAATTTCTTATCTCCCACAGGATTTGAATTTACCTTAAATAGAGCACCAAAAGTATCTTTTTTTAGCAATCTGGCAAATATACCAGGAATTACCTTAGGAATTGCAGAGCAACCAACATATCTAAAAAATATTGATGTTCCTGGCGATAAAATGCAATTTGATGATTTTAATTTGAGGTTTATTGTAGATGAAGACCTTGAAAATTATATGGAAATACAAAAATGGATTAGAGGTTTGGGATATCCAGAAAGTTTAAATGAAATATTTGAGTTACAAAATGAAAATAAATCATTTGATGGTTCAGATTCAAAAATGATGAATATTTTTTCCGATGGAACATTAACTATTTTAGGAAGTTCTATGAGACCAAATTTTAAAATTAAATTCAATGATCTTTGGCCTTACAGTTTAACTTCTTTGGATTTTGATGCTACAAATACTGATATAAATTACTTTACAGCAGAAGTAAATTTCAAGTATACTATTTACAATATAACAGATTTGAATGGAAATCCATTATGAGTATTAGTTTAGAGATGATTCAAAAAATGTGGGAAAGTGATTCGAAAATAGATATAGACAATTTACATACAGAATCTTTAAAAGTACCATCTCTTCACGCAAAATATTTTGATTTATATAATAATATAATTCTTCTTAAGAAAAAAGCAGAACAACAAAAAAGTAATATTAGGCACGAAAGATACGAATATTATTCTGGAAAGGCAGATCCTGAAGTTTATATCGAGTGTCCATTTCCAAAGAAAATTAGAGATAAAGATACAATGCAAAAATATCTTGACGCTGATGAAAAATTGTCTTCGGTCATTTTAAAAATAGACTATTACAATATTATGATCGATTATCTCAATGATATTTTAAAAATGTTACATAATAGAACATATCAAATCAAAAATTCAATTGATTATCAAAAATTTATGTCTGGATTGGGTTAATAAAAATATCATAAAATAATGCAAATAAATACTCATAGTATAATGAGTATTATGAGTGATGTAATCATTGAAAAGAAAAATGAAGTATTTTTGAAACTTCACTGTGAGCCTCATATTTTATATGAACTTCAACCTTATTTTACATTTGAAGTAGAATCTTCAAAATTTATGTCCCAGTACAGAAGTAAGTATTGGGATGGAAAAATTCGTTTGTTAAGTACTCATACTGGAGAAATATATGTTGGATTGCTTGACAAAATAATTGAAAAACTTTCTACGCATAATTATACATACGAATTTAAAGATAATAAATTTTACGGAACTCCATTTGAGGTAAATGAAGGTATTTCAATTGAAGGTGTAACAGATTATATGAAATCCATATGTTCCTATAGTCCTAGAGATTATCAGATAGATGGAGTATATGATGCTTTAAAGCATAATAGAAAGTTACTGATAAGTCCAACTGCATCAGGAAAAAGTCTGATGATTTATTCCCTCGTGCATTATTATATGAATAAAGATAAAAAAATTCTCGTAGTTGTTCCAACGACAAGTTTGGTAAGTCAATTATATAAAGATTTTGAAGATTATGGTATGGATTCTCAATCATGTTGTCATATGATTTATTCTGGAAGAGAAAAAAGTAGTAATCATCCTATCACAATTGCAACTTGGCAGTCAATTTATAAATTAGATAAAACATTTTTTAATGACTATGATGTAATTATTGGGGATGAAGCACATCAATTTAAATCAAAGTCATTAATATCAATAATGACTAAACTTCACAATGCAAAATATAGATTTGGTTTTACTGGAACGTTAGATGGATCTCAAACTCATAAATGGGTATTGGAAGGTCTTTTTGGTCCTACTTATAAAATTACAAGAACAGAAGAATTGATGAAACAAGGACATCTTTCTCAACTTGATATACGTTGTATTGTTCTTAAACATTTACCTCAAAAATTTGAAACTTATGAAGATGAAATTCAATATTTAATTTCTCACACACAAAGAAATAAATTTATAACAAATCTTACTCTTGATTTAAAGGGTAATACTCTTGTTTTATTTTCTAGAGTAGAAACTCATGGAGTAATCTTATTTGAAAATATAAATAAAAATAAGAAAGGTGAAAGAAAAGTGTTTTTTATACACGGTGGAGTAGATACTGAAGAAAGAGAATTAGTTAGAGAAATTACAGAAAGAGAAAATGATGCAATTATTGTAGCTTCTTATGGAACATTTAGTACTGGTATAAATATAAAAAATCTACATAATGTAGTTTTTGCATCACCAAGTAAATCTAGAATAAGAAATTTACAATCAATTGGAAGAGTTTTGAGAAAGGGAAAAAATAAAACAAAAGCAACTCTTTATGATATTTCTGATGATTGTACTTATAAATCAAGAAAAAATTATACTCTAAATCATCTGATTGAAAGAATTAAAATATATGCAGAAGAAAACTTTAAATATGAAATAATTACTGTACCTCTTAAAAAAAATGATTGAAGAAGATTTTTATTGCACACTTAAACTTAAGACTGGAGAAGAAATATTTGCTAAAGTAGCTGCATCAGAAGAGGAAAATAGAACACTACTAATTGTTTCTAATCCTATTATAGTTTCAGAATTTAAATTAAGAACTGGTGCTACTGGTTATAAAATAGAACCTTGGTTAAAAACAACAACTGAAGATATGATTATACTTAATTTGGATGACATAATTACTATGTCGGAATCATCTGATATTGAAATGATAATGATGTATCAATCTTTTATCAGACAATTAAATAAACAAAAAACAAATCAATCAAAAATAACTCGTGAAATGGGGTACATAGCTAATGTAAATGATGCTAAAGATATATTGGAGAAGATATATAATAGATCAGAGTGACCCCTTCATTGGAGACAAAGGTAGTCTAATGTGAATCTGTAGGGTTGTCAACTCCACCTTAATATGTTAATATTCATACATAATAATGATAAAAATTTATGATAACCACAGCAATTATGACCAAAAGAAAAAGGTCAGAGCATTATGTAAATAATAAAGAATTTCTTGAAGCACTTATTAAATATCGTGAAGATGTTGAAATAAGTTTTATTAGAAAGTATGGAAATCAACCAACAAAAGATGATAGGGCAAAATCTTGGGATACAAAACCACCAATACCAAGATATATCGGAGATTGTTTTTTAAAAATAGCAAATCACCTTTCCTTTAAACCAAATTTTGTAAATTATATGTTCAAAGAAGATATGATTTCTGATGGAATTGAGAATTCAGTTCAATATATACACAATTTTGATCCTGCAAAATCTCAGAACCCATTTGCATATTTTACTCAAATTATACATTATGCCTTTCTTCGTAGAATTCAAAGAGAAAAAAGACAAATGGAAATTAAAAATAAAATCTTAGAAAAATCAGGATTTTCCGAAGTATTTGAAGATAATTTATTTGACGGAAGTAATTATAGTGACTATAATTCAATTAAGGATAATATTTACACTAAGTTGAGATATTAATTTTAAAATGAAAGTCGCTATTATTTCAGATCAGCATTTTGGGTGTCGTAAAAATTCAAAACTATTTCACGATTATTTTTTAAACTTTTATAATAAAATTTTTTTTCCGACATTGAAACAGTATGGTATTACTACTGTTATTGATATGGGTGATACATTTGATAGTCGTAAAGGTATTGATTTTGCTGCACTTTCTTGGTCAAAAAGTAATTATTATGATAAACTTTCCGAATTAAATTGTATTGTATATACTATTGTAGGTAATCATACAAGTTATTATCGCAATACAAATCAAGTAAATGCAGTAGATCTTTTACTTCGTGAATATTCAAATGTAAAAATTATTTCAGAACCAACAGAAGTTTTATTGGACAAATTGGGAGTTCTTTTTATTCCTTGGATTAATTCTGAAAATGAAATGAAAACAATGAAAATGATTTCATCTACAAAAGCACCAGTTGTAATGGGTCATTTGGAATTGCAAGGATTTCGTGCAAATACCACAACCATTATGGACCAAGGAATGGATTCCGATATTTTCAAAGGATTCAAAAAAGTATTTTCTGGTCATTATCATACTCGTTCTGATAATGGAACTGTATTTTATCTGGGAAATCCATATGAGATGTTTTGGAATGATATAAATGATACTCGTGGATTTCATATTTTTGACACAGAAACATTGGAGCATATTCCAATCAATAATCCATATCGTCTTTTTTATCATATTTATTATGAAGATACTCCATATCAAACATTTGATGTATCTGAGTATGAAAATAAAATTGTAAAGGTTATAGTTCGCAAAAAAACAGATGCACAAAAATTTGAAAAATTTATTGATAAACTTTATAGTTCAAATATTGCCGAAATTAAAATAGTTGAAAACTTTAATAGTGAAGAACCTGAAAATTTTGAAGCACTTGAATCTGAAGACACCATTTCTATTTTGAATAGATATGTGAATGAATCTGAGGTGAACCTTGATAAGTCAGTCCTTCGTAACCTCATCCAGGAGGTCTATCAGGAGGCTTGTGAGATGGTTTAGATATGTTCTTAATAACAATCAGTGGAAAGGAAAATGAAGGCGCATATTCGGTTCAGAATGAGGATGGTGAACAAATCCTTTATATCTTTCAGGAAGAGGATGATGCTGTTAGATATGCTATGATGCTTGAAGAAAATGGATTTCCAGAAATGCACGTAATTGAAATTGAAGATGAAATAATGTTAAAAACCTGTCAAATTCATGATTATCAATATACTGTGATTACTTCTGATGATATTGTAGTTCCCCCAAATACTTATTATGATTTTATTTAAAAAAATTCGTTACCGTAATTTTTTGTCAACTGGTAATCATTTTAATGAAATTGATTTTACAGAACATAGAACTAATCTTCTTATAGGCACTAATGGAAGTGGTAAGAGTTCTTTATTAGATGCCTTATGTTTTTCACTTTATGGAAAGGCATATCGTAAAATCAATAAAAATCAATTGATTAATTCTATAAATGAAAAGGATTGTAGAGTTGAGGTTGAATTTTCAATTGGAAATACTGAATGGAAAATAATTCGTGGAATTAAGCCTAATTTGTTTGAAATACAAAAAGATGGAAAATCATTAGATCAATCTGCAGTATTAGAACAACAAAAATGGTTAGAACAAAATGTTCTAAAAATGGACTTTAAAAGTTTTACTCAGATAGTAATTTTAGGTTCAAGTAATTATATTCCATTTATGCAACTTCAATCGGCTCATCGTAGAGAAGTGATTGAGGATTTATTGGATATTAAAATTTTTTCTTCTATGAATATTGTAATTAAAGAAAAAATACGTAAAATAAAAGATGAAATTAAAACCCTTGATTTAAAAAAAGAATCCCTTTCAGATAAAGTTAAAATGCAAAATAACTTTATTGCCGAACTTGAAAAACGTGAAAAGGAAAATATTCAAAATAAAAAACAAATAATTTCAAGTTTAAATCAAGAAATCAAAAATTTATTAAATGGTAATAAAATTATTGAGACTAATATTGTTGATATACAGAAAAATATTGATGAATATGCAAATTCTACAGACAAACTTAAAAAACTTGTAAACTTGAAAGGTAAGTTATCTGAAAAAATATCAATCATTGCAGAAGAACATAAATTTTTTTCAAACAATACTGTTTGTCCAACTTGTACTCAAGCAATTAATGAAGAATTTAGATTAAATAAAATTGATGATTATCAAAATAAAGCTAAGGAATTACAATCTGGATATCAAGACTTAAAACTAACAATTCAAGAAGAAGAAAGTAAAGAGAATAAATTTTTAACTCTGTCAAAAGAATTAGTAAAATTTAATAATGAAATTATACAAAATCATACAAGTGTTTCTATTAAACAGAAACAAATTCAAGATATTCAATATGAAATTCAAACTATTGCCGAACAGATTGAGAACAAAAATATTGAACACGTAAAATTAAAAGAATTTGAAGATAATCTTCAACACATATATGAAGAACTTGCATCTAAAAAAGATTTAATTCATTATTATGATTTCACTTATAATTTACTTAAAGATGGTGGGGTAAAATCTAAAATTATTAAAAAATATTTACCTTTAATAAATCAGCAAGTTAATCGTTATTTGCAAATGATGGATTTTTATGTAAATTTTACTTTAGACGAAGAATTTAATGAAGAAATTAAATCTCCAATTCAAGAAGATTTTTCATATAGTTCTTTTTCTGAAGGTGAAAAGTCAAGAATTAATCTTGCCTTGATTTTTGCCTGGAGAGAAATTGCAAAATTTAAAAACTCAACTAATTGTAATATTATTTTATTTGATGAAGTTTTTGATAGTTCTCTAGATAGTGCAGGAAGTGATGATTTTCTTAAAATTATTAAATATATTTTAAAGGATACCAATGTATTTGTAATCTCACATAAAATTGGACTGGAAGATAAATTTGATGGTGTTTATCAAGCAGAAAAGATAAAGGGATTTTCTAAATTAGTTAAACTATAGATTTTTTTCTAAATACTTATATAATAAGATTCACTTATAATGATAAGTAGCCAAGTAGATGTAACAAAAATTCAATATATTGTAAATTCTATTGCATCTAAACTTGGATTGGTGTATAGAAAAAACTACACTGTAACTGTCATACCAAAAGATTTATCTCAAGGTAAAAAAATATACGAAAAAATATACAATGAACTTATTAGAATATATCCACATATAATAATAAAAAAAGAAGTTGATGGTAGTGTTGGTAAACTTAGATTAACTAAAAATGGATATGGGTATGTAAAAATACAATTAGAAGAGAGTAAAGGAAAAGTTAGTAGTATATTAAAACCTGGTGAAGCATATGAATTATATTTTCATTCTGTGATAGTTGATGAACTCAATAAACTTAAAGAATTAAGAGAGGAAATGGATGGAGTTCCTTCTAAAATATTTGATATGTATAATAATTTAACTCTAAACCTATATGGTGGAGGTAAAAAAATATCAATAGGACCTATAAAATCGGTAGATAAAGTTGGTCAAAGTTTAAAAAAACCTGATATTTTAATAACAACTAAAGCTGGTAAAGAAGTTACTTTATCGTTAAAACAAGGTAATTTTTCATTTTGGAGTAGTGCAGATACATATCAAAATATTCCTTTACAAGTTTTGAATAATAGTTTAAATAAAGGAATAGTATCTTTAAAAAGCTCTTCAAACCAGCCAGTAATTTTCGATAATGATATAAAGGGGATAAGAGTCCCAGCAACTATAGATGAAATTAAAAAATATTGTTTTGGTGGATCTTCAGGAGTTGATTATATCATCATAAATGCTGGATTGACCAATGTTAGTCGTAATATAATTAGTATGAGTGGGATTAATATATACAAAAATAATAATTATGCAGACTTATCAAGAATAAAATCTGATGTGTATTTGGTAATAAAAACAGATCCAAAAAGAAACGCAAGATCTTTATCCCCATATAAAGGACTGTCAGTTAGTTTTGTGAATAAAAAACATGCTTTCGATCCAAAAAATAAATATGTAGATGGAGTTAGATGAACTAACACGAAACTAAAGACATCTTTGTTTTACGGAACATTGATAAATCAATAAATATCTATAAACACTATAAGATGAAGAAGTTTTCCCAATTTATACTAGAAGCAAAAGAAACAAGAGCATCAGAGCAAGCAAAAAAGCTTGGTCTTGTTGGAGACGGTCATGGTGATTGGTATAATTCTCAGGGAGAATTCGTAGCAAAAACAGTTGAGGGGCAACTTAAATTTTTTAATAAAGGGCAAAGAGTAGGACAAAGAGATATTCCACCAAAGGCTGGCACACCAAATCAAGCTCAATCTGCAGGTCAGATTCAACCGCAGGCATCCCAAAAAGTTCCTTCTATACAAAATGGGAAAGGGGCTGTAGAAGAACTTCCATCTGAAGATGAATATGTAACAGTTGTATTTGGAAGATTTAATCCACCGACAAAGGAGCATAAAAAACTATTTTCAACTGCAGATAGAGTTTCTTTGGGGGGAGAGATAAGAATTTATCCATCAAGAACTCAAGATTCAAAACAAGATCCATTAAATCCTAATAGAAAAATTTACTATATCAAAAAAATGTTTCCTGAAATTGAAGAGGAAATTATAAACAACCCAGAAATGAAAACAGTATTTGATGTGTTAATGTCTGCAAATGAGGATGGGTATGTGAATGTAAATATTGTAGTTGGTTCTGATCGCCAATCTGAAATTCAAAATCTGGCAAATAAGTATAATGGTAAATATTATGAATTTAAAGATATAAGAGTTTTTCCAAGCGGTAATTTTGATGCTGAAAAGGATATATCTGGTGTTTCATCTGGAATGTTAAGAAGAGCTGCAGCAGATAATAACTTTAGGGAATTTAAGAGAGGAATGACAAAAACAATGGATGAAAATGATAGTAGAAAATTATTTAATGAAATCAGAAAGGCTATGGGATTTAAAACATCCATGAAAGAAAGTTATAATCTTTGGGAAATTGCTCCAGAACTTGACTTTAAAAATTTAAGGGAAAATTATATTAAAAATGAAATTTTCAAACTTGATGACATAGTAGAAAATACAAATAGTGGGTTAGTTGGAAAGGTAATTCGTAGGGGAACAAATTATTTAATTTGTGTTACTGAAGATGATGTTATGTTTAAATCTTGGATTAAAGATTTAGCTGAATACAGTGAAGTTAAAATGAATCAAATATATAGAGAACCTGGAAAACCTAATACTCTTACTGGAACTGATGGTTATTTGAAGTATGCAATAAAACAAACTCCAGGCTCTACTTTAGGTAGTGAAAATATTCAGTCTGGAGGTAAATCATTTCTATCAAAATTTATAAATAAGTATAAGAAAGAAAAAGTAAGTACTTATTAAAATGTCTATTTCTAAAAGATCTTTAATAAATGAATTAGAATATAATGATTGTTTAACTGAAGGTAAGAAATCAAAACCAGATTATCTTGATTTTGATAATGATGGTGATGAAATTGAATCTATGAAAAAGGCATTAAAAGATAGAAAAAAGAAAATTAAAGAAGAGTTGGTTGGAGATCAGACTAAAATTGATGTAGCAGCTCCCTATGGAAAATTAACTTCATCTGATTTTAAAGAACTTCGCAAAAAAAAGGCAAAAAAAAGAAGTGTAAAGGAAGGGTATTCAAACTGGAGAGAAGACCTCTCTGAAATTGTTGAAGTACTTAATAAAGATAAAAATGACAAAAAAATAAAAGAAAAGTCAGTAAATAATAAAATTATTATTAACCCAACAATTGATATGGGTGATGGTGTAAGAGAATCTGTAGAAATTCTTGGTGGAACTCTTCTTGAAATGATTGAAATTGATGAGGTTGATTATATTGTAGAGAGTGTTTATGTAGAACTTCTTGATGAAGGATATGAAGAAGATGATATTGAGGAAGCACTTGAATATGCCCTGACTGAAGCAAAAGTTACTTATGGTCACGATACTTCTAGTAAAGAAAAGAGAAGTAGAAATATTTTGAGTTCAGTTGGAAGACTTGCAAGACAAAAACTTTCCAGTAAAGTTCGTGGCGCTAAGAAAATGGTTTCAGGAGCAGTTGCATCTGGAGCAAGAAGTGTTGCTAAAGGAGCATTAGGTGTTGCTCGTAAAATGGAAGGTGATAAAAAACCAAGTAAAGCACACACAAAAACAAGAAGTGCATCAACATATCGCGGTACTGGAGTTGGTGCAAAGGAAAAGGTAAGTAGTGGTTCATATACACCACCCACTAAAAAAACAAATACAACAAAACAAGAATCTAGACCAAAAGTAAAAACAAAATCAATTGAAGACCCTTGGGGTGAACCAACATCACCACCAAAAAAACAAGTTAAACCAAAGGTAAAAACTGTTACAACTCCAGTAAAAGCATTAAATGATAATCAAAGGCAAGCATTAATTAGAGCTGAGCGTAGAAAGGGTGGTAAATTATCTCCAGAAGATGCACAAAGAATTGTTTCTTCAATTAAGAGTACAGAAGATAAGGCAGCAGAGTTAAGACAAAGAATGGCTGCCGCAGCTAATAAACTTGGAATAAATGAAAATAATGATGATAATACACCAGAATTGCGTTCTAGAACTGTAACTAATCCATTATCATCTGTAGAGACTGGAAAAACACGTTCCCGTAAGTCTCCTGGTGAATTAATGAGAATGTTGAATCCTGAAGGTACTAAAAAACCAAAAAAGAAAAATAAAAAGAAAAAGGTAACAGAGGAATATGTTGAAGAAAGAACTTTATCTTCAAAGGAGTCTCGTGAAAAGGAAAGAATTGTAAAAAGTATGAAAAATCAACTTTCCGATTTTGAAAAAAGATATCCTGGGCGTGGTGAAGAAGTAATGTATGCCACTGCCACTAAAATGGCTAAAAAGATGTCAGAGCAATATATTGATGAGGCAAAACTTCCAAGATCTGAAAAAAAATCAAAAAAAATAGAAAAGCTTTCTGGTCCAACAAGACCAAAGCATTTAGTTCAACTTGATTTAGACCAGGCTGCATTAAAAGAAGTAGGAAGTAAAAAAAGAAGAAACCCTGAAACTGGAAAAAGGAAAACAACTAAAGTTGAACCAGCAAAGATTAATGTTAAAGGACCTGAAGGTAATGTTGTAAGAACAGTATCTACTGGAGATTTTCATAAAGAAAAATTAGGAAAAGGAGAAACTATGGATTTTTCTCCGTTGAGAGACCCATCAAAATTCAAACAAACCACAAAAGCAAATAAGTATGTAATTAATAAATCTAGAGGTGCAGTAATAGAACCAAATACCGCGAGAGGTGCATTTAGGAAATCAGTAGGAGAGGAAGTTTCTCTAGTTGAAGATAAGGGGAAAGTTGATAATAAAAGTATAATTCAACATTTGAAAAACATTGGATATAATCGCAAACGTGGAATGACCATAAAACCCGGTCATTTTACTGGAGATATTCCGGGAACTGGTTCTCCTGGAAAAAAACTTATTGCAACTAAGAAAGATATCAAAAAATATCAACCACAAAAAGTTTCTCATATTGATGATGATCCAAAAAACTTAGAGCCATTAGAAAAACATAGACAAGGTACTCAAGGTGAAAGGGGACAAACTAGAGGAACTGATCCAAAAATTCAAACTCAACTTGTTGGTTCTTTTAGTAAGAGGGGAGAAAGTAGAGAAACATCAAGAGAACATGGAAGAGTGAGAAGGTATAGTGGTGTTAGGAATCCAGGTTCCGTAACTAAACCAGTATCAACAAAAGAAGTTCAAAGAAGAGCAAGGAAAGCAAAGAGAGGTATGGGTGAAGCAGTTGAACAAACACAACAATCTACAACACAAAATCAACAGAATACATCAGCAATCAATCAAGTTTTGCAGGCAAAGCAAAAAGCAGATTCTGCTCATCAGAATCTTTCACGCGCACAAAAAGCAGCAATTCAAAAGGGAGTTAATTTATCTTCCCTTTCAGCGTAATATTTTTCCTAAATAATATAGGATATACTCTAATTGGAGGTTACTATGTCTATCGTAACATTAGTTGCTTGGGCAAAAGCAAATGAAGCTCTTATTGCAACTGTATTGTTTGCAATTTCAGAACTTCTTGGTGCTAATCCAAATGTAAAGGCAAATGGAATTCTTTCTTTCGTATTAATTCAAATTCAAACACGACTGAAGGAAAGAGGAGCTAAAGATTTAACTCCTTGATTTCACTTTAATTTTACTTAAGAGGAGACTCAAAATCTAGGGTCTCCTTTTTTTATAAATATTCATAGCAAATAATTTTTACGGGAAAAAACATGGCACTCTGGGGAAATAATGATGCTGTTGGATCTGCTGGTACAGTATCTTTAAATTATACCAGTCTTGTTGTAACTGGCAGTGGAACTAGCTTCGGACAAGCTGGTGCTGCTTCAACTGGAGACGTAATTCGTTTTGGTTCAAGAACTGGAATTTACTTTGGTGATGCAGTAATTGTTGGAATTGCAAGTACAACTCAACTTTCAATTGCATCAACAACTAATTTAAATGGAAATGCAATTTCTGGTGTTCAGTATGATATTAGTCAACTTCCAAAATATGTGATTCGTGATCCAAAATATAATCAAAGAAGTATTCAAAATAATCCATTAGAAACAACTACAGTTCAAACAAGCGTTGCTGCTACAGCAAATATAGGAGTTTCAACAGTAGCACTTGCATCTACGACTGGAATTCGCGTTGGAGATACTTTTGCTAGTTTGGGAGTTACTACTTCAATTACTTCTATTGGAACAACTACAGTATCTTTTGGTTCTACTATCGGAAGTTCTCTTGCAAGTGGTTCTTCTGTAACGATTACAAGATTGAGTGGAAGATATAGTAAAAGTGTTTCTGGAGTTTCTACTGCAGGAGCTGATGCTTCTGTTTCTAATCAATATAAATTAACTCATGCTGGATGGGTTGGCATTACGAGTTATATTGATTCTGAAGGAAATTTAAGAGTTAAGACGGAAACTTTAGTTGCTATGTCTGGAATCACTACAGGAAATGCTCCAATCTATCCTCCTGTTTGATAAGATATGATTTTTAATGAGTTGAATGAAGATAATTTTTTATTATTTGCTATAAAAAATTATGAAAATCCACAAGCAATTACTAAAGAAGATTTTGAAAAAGATTTAAATCACTTCAAATACGTGAAAAGATTGCTTAAACGATACACTAGAGAAGGTGAATTAAAAACTCATCTTCTGTTGAATCATTTTATTATTCTTTATAATATATTTGGAGATGCTGCAACTCCAATGTTATTCTTTAAAATAGAAAGAGATTTGTGGCCATTTTTAAAATCTTTTGTTGTATTTTTGAATAAATTGCCAGAATACCCAAAATCAAGTATTCATAATGTAGAAATTGATGAAAGTTGTTTATCAGAACTCAATAAAATCTATGATGGAAAAGAAAAAGATTGATAAGATTATTGAAGCATTTCGTCATTACATACAACTAAAAGAAGATGGAATAATTTCTACACCAACAAATAATGTCGGTAGTGGGAATATTGCAGGTACACCCCAGGCAGATCCTGGAAATCCTCCGGTTGACTTAAGAAAAAGAAGATATAAAAATTTGAATCCTTTCTTTAAAAATCTTATACAAATTCAAAGAAGAAATATCAAAAAATAATAAATATAATTGAAACCACTTGAGTTATTTGTTTTTGGTAGTAAATTTTTAACTCACAATAAAATGTTTAACCAAAACGCTTCAGCAGACACTAAAATTGCTGTTCTCGAAGAAAGACTTTCTGCATATGAAGTTATGATGAATAAAATAGATGAAGCAATACAACTAATGGGTAAGACAAGTCAAAACATTAGTAAAATGTTGGCAGTTCATGAAGAAAAAATTGATCAGTGCAGTAAAACTGATGATTTAATTTCAAAAATGATTACTGACTTAAAAGAAGAAAGTGAAAAACATTGTGAAGCAGTAAATACTAGAATAGAAAAAATAGAAGTTAGGTTGGACGAGTTTGTAAAATATCGTTGGATCATAGTTGGTATTTTTGCTGTGGTGTCTTTTGCGGTTTCACAATCAGGTATAGTTGTAGATATTTTAACCCCAGATAATCAACCAAATTACAAGATAGAAACAAAAAGGTAATAAATATTACTAAATTTCGGGCATTAGTTCCGATGAAAAAGGATTATTTAAATATAAAAGATAATAAAAAAATATCCATTTATTACTTACAAAAAGTAACAAATTCTGTCGTTAAGTGGACTGGAATATTAACCTCTTTGTGTCTTGACAGAATTAAATGATGTGCTATGATGGATAGACCTAAAAAATTTAACTATGGACTTTATTGATACAAAATATATCAATTTAATTTCCATAAGATTTCAAAAATTTAAAAAAGTAAACTCTAATCTTTATAATTTTCGCTGTCCTCTTTGTGGCGATTCTCAAAAGAATAAAAATAAAGCAAGAGGATATTTCTATCAAGTTAAAAATAATACAAACTACAAATGTCATAATTGTGGTGTAAATATATCCTTTAATAATTTCTTAAAAGAAATTGATGTAAGTATTCATAAACAATATGTTTTTGAGAAATTTAAAGAAGGATTTACTGGTAAAAATTTCACAACTGAAGAACCAAAGCTTGATTTTAAGCCACCTATATTTCAAACTAAAATTAATCTTCCGAAGGCGTCTGAAAATAAAATAGCAAAAGAATACCTATTAAACCGAAAATTGGACCCGGATAAATTTTATTATGCTGAAAAGTTTAAGGAATGGGTTAATAGTAAAGTTCATACTTTTGATGAAAAAAGTATGAAGTATGAAGAATCTAGGATCATTATCCCTCTTGTCTATAAGAAATCATTGATAGGATTTCAGGGAAGAGCACTCGGTTATTCTACAAATAAATATATTACTGTAATGCTTTCTGATGATGTACCAAAAATTTATGGGTTTGATAAAATTGACGAATCAAAATCTATTTACATCGTTGAGGGACCTTTCGACTCTACGTTTATACAAAACTCTGTTGCTATGTGTGGGTCCGATATTGATATTAGGTCGTTTGGTTGGTGCGATTATATTTACGTTTATGATAACGAACCACGCAATAGAGAAATCGTCAACAGAATATCAAAAACCATCGATAGAGGAGACAAAGTAGTGATTTGGCCTAGAGATATGAAAGAAAAAGATATTAATGATCTTGTGCTTTCTGGACATAATGTTATGGATATGTTAAAATCAAATACTTATTCAGGTTTAGAATCAAAAATCAAATTTAACAATTGGAAGAAAATATGAGCAACGGAACAAAAGTCACTAAAAGAAATGGAGTAATTCAGTATCTAGACCTTGATAAGATGCATAGAATGGTAGAAGAGGCTTGTACTGGCCTTTCTGGTGTCTCTGCGAGTCAGGTTGAGATGGCTTCTGGAATTCAGTTTTATGATGGAATTTCGACAAAAGAGATTCAAGAAATTCTAATTAAGTCTGCAGCAGATCTGATTTCACTTGATAATCCTAATTATCAATATGTTGCAGCTAGACTTCTTTTGTTTTCTATTAGAAAGGAATGTTATGGTGGAACTACTTCACTTCCTAAACTTTATGACCACGTATTAAATACAATTAATTTAGGTTTTTATGACTCTGATATTTTAAATTGGTATACTGAAGAAGAATTTGAAGAAGCTAATTCCTTTATTGATCATAAACGAGATTTTCTATTTACCTACGTAGGGCTTCGTGAGATTGTTGATAAGTATCTTGTACAAAAAAGAACTATTAAAAAAGTCTACGAAACTCCTCAGTTTATGTATATGCTAGTTTCTATGGTTACTTTTTCTAGATATCCAAAAGAAATTAGAATGAATTATGTGAAACGATTTTACGATGTAGTTAGTCGTCATAAAATTAATATTCCTACTCCAATTAATGCGGGTGTAAGAACAAAGAAACGTCAGTATTCTAGTTGTACTCTTCTTGATTGTGGTGATTCAATGGAATCTATTATCGCAACAAAATCTGCTCTGATGAGGTATGTTTCAAATAAGGCTGGCATTGGATTAAATGTTGGTCGTATTCGCGGAATTGGAGCTGAAATTAGAAATGGTGAGGTTATTCATACTGGTATTGTTCCTTTTATTAAGTCATTTGAAGGTGATTTAAATTCTTGTTCTCAAGGGGGTATTCGTAAGGGTTCAGCCACTTTATTTTTTCCCATTTGGCACATTGAAGTTGAGGACTTGATTGTTCTTAAAAATGAAAAGGGTAATGATTTAAATCGTGCTAGGTCACTTGATTACGCTATATCAATTTCTAAACTTTTTTATGAAAGGTTTATTAGAAATGAAGATATAACTTTATTTTCTCCTTATGATGTTCCTGGACTTTATGATGTCTTTGGTACTCCTGAGTTTGATGAATTATATTTGAAGTATGAGAAAGATTCTTCAATTCCAAAGAAAAAAGTTAATAGCCAAGAACTGATTTTTGAAATTCTTAATGAACGAAGTGATACTGGAAGAATCTATATCCTTAATATTGATCACGCTAATTCCCATAGTCCATATAAGAAGACTATTCATATGTCAAATTTATGTATGGAAATTTGTTTGTTAACTAAACCAATTGAGCATATTGATGACAGTAATGGTTTAATTGCCTTATGTATACTTTCCGCATTAAATGTAGGACTTATTAAAAGTGATAAAGAACTTGAAGAATGTTGTGACCTCATTGTTCGCGCTTTGGATGAATTGATTGATATTCAAGAGTATCCTGTCAAAGCAGCTGAAATATCAACAAAACGTTATCGTTCTCTTGGTATCGGAGTAATTGGACTTGCACATTATCTTGCAAAATTGGGAATTAATTATGAAGATGAAAATGCACCAAATGTTGTACATCGTTTGGCCGAAAGCCTTCAGTATTTTCTATTAAAAGCTTCTAATAATCTTGCCAAGGAAAAGGGTGTATGTGAAGGATTTGAAGATACTAAATATGCAGATGGTATTCTTCCAATTGATACATATAAATGTGACATTGATGAGTTTTGTGATAAAACTTTATATCACGATTGGGAAACTCTTAGAAAAGATATAGTCAAGTATGGACTTAGACATACTACACTTACTGCTCAAATGCCAAGTGAGACTAGCGCAAAAACATCCAATGCAACTAATGGTATTGAGCCTCCTAGAGGATTTATTTCTATTAAACGTAAGATTAAACAAATTGTTCCTCAATATTCAACATTGAAGAATAATTATACTCTTGCTTGGGAAATGAAATCTAATGAAGGATACTTTAATATTGTAGCTGCTATGCAAAAGTTTTTCGATCAAGCAATCAGTGCAAATTGGACGTACAATCCTGAAAATTATTCAGATAAAAAAGTTCCTATGAGTGTGGTTGCTAATGATTTTCTTGAAGCCTTTAAAAAAGGACACAAAACAGCTTATTATATGAATACTTATGATAGTAAAAAAGATGATGATGATAATATCAATTTGGATGATTTAGTTAATCAAATTCTAGAAACTGACGAGGAAGACTGCGATGGATGTAAACTCTGACATTAAAGGAATGACTGTATTTAATAAAACTATCTCAGACTATACTGAGCAAAATATGTTCTTTGGAAAACCTTTAGGTATTCAAAGATATGATGTTCACAAGTTTCCAGTATTTCATAAGTTAACCCAAGAACAAATTGGTGCATTCTGGCGTCCAGAAGCTTATGGTACTGCACTTACTAAAGATAGGTCGGATTATCAAAAAATGAGACCAGAACAAAAACATATTTTTACTTCAAATTTAAAGTATCAAATTATGCTTGATTCTGTTCAGGGAAGAGGTCCTGGATTAGCATTAATGCCACATTGCTCTCTTCCAGAATTGGAATCTGCAATGATTGTTTGGCAGTTTATGGAGATGATTCATAGTTATTCTTATACTTATATTATAAAAAATGTTTATTCAAATCCATCTGATGTATTTGATACTATTATTAAAGATGAAAATATTTTAGAGAGGGCTAAAAGTGTTACTGAAGCTTATGATGATTACTTAGATTCTTCTCAAAGTTATTCTTCGTCTAATTTGTGGAAATTTAATAACGAAGGAGTACCTTTAGGAAAGGAATCACTTTATGAAGTGAAACGCAAACTTTACCGGGCAATTGCAAATGTTAATATTCTAGAAGGTATTAGATTTTATGTTTCTTTTGCTTGCTCATTTGCTTTTGGTGAACTTCATTTGATGGAGGGTTCTGCTAAAATTATTTCTAAAATTGCAACTGATGAACGGCTTCATTTAACACTAACCCAAAATATTCTTACCAAGTGGAAAAATGGTTTAGATGACCCTGATATGAAGCAAATTGCTAAAGAAGAAGAACCATATGTTTACGATATGTTTAAACGAGCTGTTCAAGAGGAGCAAAATTGGTCTAGATATCTTTTTCGTGATGGTAGTATGATAGGATTGAATGATAAACTTCTATGTAATTATGTTGAATGGATTGCTAATCGTCGTATGAAAGCAATAGGACTCAAGCCAATTTATGATATTGCTGGTAATAATAATCCTCTTCCTTGGACTGAAGATTGGCTTAATAGTAAGAATGTACAAAATCCACCTCAAGAGGAGCCTTTAGAGTCTTATATTGTCGGTGGAATTAAACAAGATGTAAAAATTGATACATTTAGTGGATTTAAATTATGAATTACAATGAATCCTAAAATACTTAAAGATGATTCCAACTATGATGAATGGTGTGAACAGGAAATCCTGAATGCATACCAAGAGGCAGCAGAGTGTGATGAGTTTCTTTTTGGTGATTATGATTACGAAAATGAATGGTTATCTATAAATAGTAGTAATACTAATTAATCTTGTAAGTTACTTTTTGTGTATATTATACCAACAGATTATTATACATTAAAGAGAAAATTGAATAAACTCAAGAAACAAGTTTACACAGAAAACGCATCAGAATTAGAAATTAGCCTTGCTCATAAATATCTGAGCAAGGCTATTGAGTATGTAGATGAGTTGCAGTTATACTAATCCTTGGTATTATAATGGAAAAATATTTGAATCATCTGATATTCAAGATTATTTTGGATTTGTTTATCTAATTGAAAATAATTTAAATAAAAGAAAATATATTGGGCGTAAATATTTTTGTAGCTATAGAACGCCTAAAGGTAAAAATAGAAAAGTAAAACTAGAATCGAATTGGAAAGATTATTATGGCTCTTGTCCAGAACTTAAAGAAGATATTGTTAAATATGGCAGAGAAAATTTTAGTAGAACTATCTTATCATTACATAAAACAAAGGGCAAAACAAACTTTGGAGAAACGAGTCAACTCTTCAAGAACGACGTTCTCACAGAATCTCTTGACGATGGAACACCAGCATACTACAATTCCAACATTATCGGAAGATTCTACAGAAAAGATTATTATGGAAACTCAGATTGAACCAGTAGTTCAGGTTCGTGATTGGGCAATTGAAAAGATTGAAATGTTATATGAAACTAACAGTCATTATAATGCCGATGCACTTCTTGCTGAATTTGATGAATGGATTAATATTCCAGATGGAAATGAAGAAATTACTTATCTTTGTCTTGAAGATAATGAGTGGACAGACCAAGAATTGGATGTCAAATGAGTAAACTCTTGACATCCAATAAATAATCAATTTTTTTAATGGGAGTATTGTGGTAAATACTGTAAGAAAATTAGTACATGGAGTTGGTATTAATGACCTCCCTTATGTCATAAAAGACTGCCCATATTATGAAAGATGGAGAAGTATTTTATGTAGATGCTACTCTACAAAGTTTCATGAATGTAACAAATCATATAAAGATTGTGAAATTTGCGATGAATGGAGATATGCCTCTAACTTTAAGAAATGGATGGAAACTAAAGACTGGATGGGGAAAGTTTTAGATAAAGACATTCTTTATTATGGGAACAAATTGTATAGTCCAGAAAAATGTATTTTTGTTCCAATAGAAGTTAATTCTTTGTTTATTAAATTATCTAGAAGAAGTGAATATCCTCTTGGGGTTTATAAATCAAAAACTAAAAATAAAGTAGATGTTAAAATATCAATTGACAATAAAAGAATATTCTTAGGTTCTTTTTATGACATTTATAATGCCCATAGAGTTTGGCAAAAACACAAGATTGATTATCTTTTATTATTAGCAGAAAGACAAAGTGATGACATTATAAAAGAAAAAATTATTAGTCTTTGTAAAACTATTAGAAATGATTATCTAAATTACAAAGAAACGAAATATTCTTGACATTATTGAAATGCTGTCATAAGATACCATATCTCTTATACTTTATAAATATTTCCTTATTATGAATTATAAGTGAAACTAGAGCTGGGAATACTAAGATCCACTATTTCGATGGTGTGTGATTGTATTAAAGCCCAGATGTCGAATTCAATTAAAATTAATGCTTAAAAACCTAACAAATGTAACCGTAGCTCTTTTAGGTGCGGTTGCAACATCAGCGGCAACACTGCCAGCACCGAGTATGGCAACAACTTCAGTACAACCGCCATTTGCAATTATTCCTGAAGCGCCTACTCAAGAGACAGAGACCAAAGAGGTTGTTCCCGAGAAACCTAAAGTAAAACGATTAGTTTGTAAAGGATGTAATACCAATGAGTCCCGTACTCTGGAATTCTTACAGAAACGAGGAATTAGTGACAAAAACGCCCTAGCAACCATTATGGGCAATATCCGACAAGAATCTACCTTCACTCCTAATATTTGTGAAGGTGGTGCTAGAGTGTCTTATAGTGCTTGTACAAGTGGTGGTTATGGTTTGATTCAATTTACTGATGCTCCAAGATATAATGGTCTTGGTAAGTTTGCTGCTCGTATTGGTGGAGACCCTTCCACACTTGATACACAACTTCGTTATATGATTACCGAACCACAATGGAGAGATATTGAGGATAGATTGAAAGTTCCAGGAAAACCCATTGAATATTATATGCGTTTAGCGTATTCTTGGTTGGGATGGGGACATAAAGGAGCAAGAACTGATTTTGCTTATAATTATGCCAACCGACTGATCCTGGCAGAAGTTTGACACAATAGAATAAATAGTGGGGAGGGTTAGTTCTCCCCATTTATGTTTAATTTCAATTTTGGAAATAAAAAACCAGATATAAAGCAGTATGCAATTATAGGAATTGTATTATCTTCTATCATTGTAATACTATCCCAGTGTACTGGAGTATCTGAAAATGGACTTTGGGATTTATTTGATGAGATTCAAAGAAAATATTTCCCACAAACTATTCTTAATGAATTTATAATTAAAGATCCTGAAAAATTGAATCGCAGAATTGGCAGAGATGTTGATAGAGCAATTCAAAATGTAACTCCTGAGTATGATATTATTATTCGTGAAGAAGATCAAAAATATAAACCAAAATATGTTGATGAAAAGAATGATGAAAGTGTCTGCTATACTGATGAATGTAAGGCACTTGCACCTCCAATGAGAATTTGTGCAGTTTGGGTAGAAGATTGTCCAAAAAACTGACTATATAAACATATCTTATTTTTTGGAGATTATCATGTCTGTATCACAAGAACTCTTAAATGCCGTTGAAGCATGGAAAGTAGAAGACGAAAAGTTTGCTGCTGGTAATAGCGCAGCAGGAACTCGTGCTCGTAAGGCACTTCAGGAAGTTGCCAAACTCGTTAAGGCACGGAGGGGAGAGATCACTGAAGAGAAGAACGCTCGTAAGGAAGCAAAGGCAGCAGGTTGACAACTGAGCACTAGTACTTTATAATACTCTCATAAGCGGTCGGTCGTTGGTTCAATTCAAACCTGAGACGCTTGGAGATTTATTCTTCATATATAAACTGATAGAGGGTAAGTCCCTGTTATATCCTTATGAGACATATCACACTTACTCCATCAAACACACAAACACACAAACACACATGAGAAAACAAATGACGCCTTATGAACTGAGATTTCAAATCTTTAAGCAAGCATACTGTCACGCTAATGATGAATATATTGCTGCATATAACACTACAGACAATTGGAATCAAAATCCTAAAAATAGTGTAATGATGGATTATCCAGAATTTCCATCTTATGAGCACATTGAAAGTCTTGCAGAGAAAATTAATAACTTTGTAAGTTCTAAATAAGTAACAATTAGGAGTAATATGACTCCGACTACATTGCGGAGAAGTGTAACGGTTGCACGGAAGTCTCATAAGCTTCAGGTAGGTGGTTCAATTCCACCCTCTCGCTCCCAAATGCGGATGTAATTCAGTGGTAGAATGGCTGCCTTCCAAGCAGTTTGTCGTCGGTTCAAGTCCGATCGTCCGCTCTTGACTTTTTTCCAAAAAAGTCTTATAAATAAAACATACTTGTAAAACAAAAATGACTCGTTCGTTCGCAAAACCCCAATTTACATATCCACTCAGCAATATGTCTGATTGGAATTCATGCGGGCATATTGCGTGTGAGTCCCCTTCTGCTATTATGAAAGAATGAAGTCATTCTAACATAAAGCAAAAGGGGAGAGAAACCAAAAGTTTCCTCCCCTTTTTTGTTGCTTGGGACAGTTTCACAAGTGTCCACTCTTCTTTTCAAAAGTCTGAAGCAGTGGTATTCTAAAAGGGTGGTTGAGAGACCACCAGAACCTTGACAATTAAATACAAATCCTTTATTATACTTTACATTTTGGTAAAGTTAGAGTAAAATAAATACAACCAACTACTCTAATTAACTAAAATGAAGTCTAATTGTCTAACTTGTGGCAAAGAGTTTTCTTACCTTCCATCTCAAAGGTCTGGTAAGTATTGCTCAAATAAATGCCAACAAGACTTTCAAAGAAATCAAGTTGTCGAAGAATGGAAAAATGATTTCACTACTGGAATGAGGTCTGGATTCAGATTGAAAAAACCAGTAAGGGATTACATTTTAAATAAATCTGATAATAAATGTTCTCATTGTGGTTGGAACAAAATTAATCCATCAACAGGAAAATCTCCATTGGAAATTGACCACATTGATGGTAATTGTGAAAACAACAGTGAAGATAATTTAAGAGTTCTTTGTCCAAATTGTCATTCTTTAACTGAGAACTATAAAGCTCTCAACAAAGGTAATGCTAATAGGAAAAGATTAGACTATTTTAGACTTATTTAATGGGACACTGACGCAACTGGTTAGCGTAACACCCTTTTAAGGTGGAAGTTCTGGGTTCGAATCCCAGGTGTCCCATTTAGATGATTCAGCAATTTCATACTTTCTTTTAGGTAGAACCAAAAATCATCTAGTTTTGGGAGAGTGGCTCCTGTCGGCAATATGTGGGGCTTCCGTCTGTAAAACGGATACATAAGAACCATCGGGGGTTCGATTCCCTCCTCTCCCATTAGATGATTCAGCAATTCTTACTTTCTTTTTGGTAGAAAAAACAATCATCTAGTTTACTGTGGAGTAGAGCAGTCCGGTAGCTCGTCAGGCTCATAACCTGAAGGTCGCAGGTTCGAATCCTGCCTCCGCCACGGGGGATTAGTTTAGTGGTAAAACGGATGCTTTGCAAGCATTTGTCACCAGTTCGACTCTGGTATTCTCCATTGGCACCATCTCTACCTCTTAACTGGGGAATCTAGAATGAGTGCCAATTTGCGGATGTAATTCAGTGGTAGAACGCAACCTTGCCAAGGTTGATGTCATCGGTTCAAATCCGATATTTCGCTCCATTTGGCCTCTTAACTCAGCGGTTAGAGTGTCTGCCTGTCTAGCAGAAAGTCAGGGGTTCAAATCCCCTAGAGGTCGTCGTCCCTATACTTTTTCAGTTTTGTATGTGGGCAGTATTGATAAACTGATAGAAATATCTCTTATGATAGATATTTCTTATGGAGAGAGTCCGGTTGGTCGAGGGAGCAATCTTGAAAATTGTCGGGTGTTAAAGCCTCGCAGGTTCGATTCCTGTTCTCTCCGTTGGGTTGAGCATCAAGTAAAGACTGAGTAAGACAGAAGATGTTTGAGACTCTCAGTTACCCATATGGTCCTGTCGTCTAATGGTTAGGACGCTGCCCTTTCAAGGCGGAAACGAGGGTTCAAATCCCTTCGGGACTTCTCATTTTTAGTTCGTTTCCCGTATAAATAAAACTATACGGGAGTTGAACTCTAATGAAAAATAAACATCATATTATTCCAAGATATATGGGTGGAAGTAATTCTCCAGATAATTTAGTTGAAGTTACATTAACTCAACATGCTATGTTTCATTATTGTAACTGGCGTCTCTGGGGAAATAAAGAAGATGAAATTGCTTGGAAAGCTCTTTCTGGGCAAATATCTATTGAAGATGTTATTCTTGAATCGAGAAGGCTCGGTGGCCGCAATAGTCATATCAAGCATCCCGATATGAAGAATAAAAATCTTAAAAGAACTGGCAATCCACATAAATTGTGGAAAGGAACGCCAGTTGAAATGAGGAAAGAAATTGCCAAAAAAATTCAAAAATCAAAAGGCACTAGTATTAAATGTGTTAATAATCTAACGGGAGAAGTACATACTTTTCCTTCGTTAAGGTCTGCTAGGAGTCATTACCAAATTGGTATGTCTACTATTAGAAAATTGTATTCTGGAGAAATAAATTCCTATAATGGAATTTCTGTAATTAAATTTTAATCCCCTGTAGTTCAGCGGTAGAATCGCGGACTGTTAATCCGTTTGTCACTGGTTCGAATCCAGTCGGGGGAGTTGCTTCTTATGAAGCATACTTGACAATTTTATGTTTATCTTTTATATTGTCGTATATAAATAGTTTGGGTGTATCTCAAAACCTAATACTACGAAACTAAAATGAAAAACAAAATCATAACTAAAGAACAATTTGAAGTTGCTTGTTCAACATCAAACGGTCCTGGACAAGTTATTAAAAAACTTGGAGGTTGTGATAATGGAACTTGGAGGAGAAAAATTAAATTTCTTCAAAACCAATTTGGAATAAAAGTTCCAAAATATGAACCTCCAAGAAAATATGAATTAATTAAAAAAGAATGTCCAGTTTGTAGTACTTTATTTGAAACTCTAAAAGGCAGTAAAGACGAAAAAACGGTTTGTTCAAGGTCTTGCTCTAATACTTTTTTTAGAAGTGGGGAAAACAACCCAAACTATAAGGATGGATTCGATGGCGATGCACACTATCGCAAAATATGCTTTACACACCATCCAAAAAAGTGTTGTGTTTGTGGTTTTGATTTAATTGTTGAAGTTCATCATAATGACTACAATAAACAAAATAACAATCCAGAAAATCTAATACCATTATGTCCAAATCATCATAGGATGTTTCATTCTAGACATAGACACTTGGTAAGTCCTTTAATTGAGGATTACATAAAAACAACGGGATATAGTAGAAAAGTATAACTCTGCGTTTGGGACGCAGCGAAGAGGGGGCAGTACCTTCTATCCCGATTTGGAGAATACTAGTAAAACTCCAACCGATTTTACATGCGTCGGATAAAAGTCTATCGTACATAGACTGCATTGTGTGGGAACATGGTGTAGGTTGGTCGGCACGTATGTCTGAAGAACATGAGGTCTCGGTTCGATTCCGGGTGTTCCCACTCATAGGAATGTAGCATAGTGGTCTAATGCACACGGCTGATAACCGTGAGATCATCGGTTCAAATCCGATCATTCCTATTCCCGAAAGGGATTTAAGGTGAGTTGGCAGAATGGTAATTGCAAAAGTTTGCTAAACTTTCGGGTTAATATCCCATATAGGTTCGACCCCTATACTCACCGCCTTGGCAGTATAGCTGAGTGGTAAAGCACATCATTCATAACGATGCGATCGTGGGTTCAACCCCCACTACTGCCACTGTGTACGTAGCATAAATGGTTAATGCGCCAGATTGTGGTTCTGGTTTTTATGTCGGTTCAAGTCCGATCGTACACCCCGCCCTTATAGTTCAGTGATAGAACGCATTCTTGGTAAGAATGAGGTCGTGAGTTTGATTCTCACTAAGGGCTTTGAACTATCTGGAAATACCGGATAGTTCAACTAATGCCTTTTATAAAGCAAAAAATAAAGGCAATGGTAGAGTAGAAAGGAGAGAAAGAGCAAAAAAAGATTATTATCGCGCTCTTGGCAAATAAATTTTATTTTATTATAGTGTATTTACTGCCCCCATAGTTTTAGTGGTTAAAATAATCGCCTTGTAAGCGATAGTCGCGGGTTCAAATCCTCGCTGGGGGCTTATGTTCCAGTCGCCAAGTGGTAAGGCAAGAGTCTGCAAAACTCTTATCGTCAGTTCGATTCTGTCCTGGAACTTTGGATATTGGAAGAAGACAGTTTTATAACTTTTTCTACAATATCTAATACTTTATTCATTCTAGATAAAGTATTGTATTTTATCCAAGAAGTATCAATTATGCAAAGTTCAATTCCTTTTTCTAAACATGCTTGAAATTTACGATTGTCATTATTTTGTATTTGATTCAATTTTTCTTCACCATATATTGGTTCATAATGAAAAATTCCATTAAGTTCGAATGCCAACTTAAGTTCTGGTATGTAAATGTCTAGTTCAGAATTAATTGTATCTTTACGATTAAAATGGAAATCATAACAGTATCTTTCTAAAAGATTATTTTGCAAAAATAATTCCAATTTTGATACTCTGGTTCCATGAGTTTTATTTTTATTATTATACGTTGTTGCACAACTTTTACAACAAAAATTATTTTTTGTCTTTAATTGTTCTTTTGGTGATTTAAAAAATTCTTTGTTGCAATTTTTACAATTGACTTTACTATTTCTTTTCAAATAGTCATAGTAGCATTTCTTAGAACAGAAAACTTTTCCATTTCTTCTTTTTACATCGTACTCTTTCTTATTAAATAATATATTGCAGTTAATGCAATTGACTTTCATTTTGATAGTTAATATATAAAATTATTTATATATTTTAGAATCCCACCCTAGACTCTCATCTCAGCAATGGGATAAATTTAACTTAAATTTAACTTACATTTACTATGAAATTTTTCTTAAAAGTTGTACTTATTGTTCTTGTTCTTATTGGAGTTAGTGAACCTGCTTTTGCTACTATGTACCCAACAAAAAGACGACCAGCTTATCATTACGAATATAATTACGTTAAAAGTAATTCTTGTAATGCTGTTGCTATGATACCTTATAGTGGTGATGTTCTTTATGAATGTTCTTCTGGTGAAAGTTTTTGGAGTGATGTGTTAGTTCCAACTGAAAAATCACCTTTGTTTATGTACTTCAAAAATCGTAAACAAAAAGATGATGATGATGCTGCTGCTTCTGATATTGCTGTTAGTTCTGCTGTCGTCAATTATTAAGTGGGGTATTCCCATATTTATTCCCAAGTGAGCAAACTGGTAAAGCTATCTCCCTTTGAAGGAGAATTTTTGCAGGTTCGAAGCCTGCCTTGGGATTGGTTTATAATGGTAAGACTTGCATTTTTTGACTTAATGCTATTCGTAAAAGATGTAAGGTTCTTGGAATCATACATTAAAAATATTTGTCCTATCATATGACATTAAACTGGGTCAATCTGTTCAACACTGGGGTTCGATTCCCCACATCTCCATTCATGGGGATGCACTGGTATTCGACTGGGCAGAGGGTTCTGAGAACAAATCTCAACAACATCGTATCTTTCCGCAGAACTGCTGTTGCCGTTTGAGTAATAGCACTTTGAGCGAACTGGAAGAGAAATCTTCCTTTTTTGTCCGTGTAGCGCAATTGGTAGGAGGCACTACCTTGAGGGGGTAGGCAGTGGAGGTTCAAATCCTCTCACGGACATTGCCAGTTCCAAAACTGGCACACATTCCTAGAATTCTTGGGTTTTACCTGCTATTCTATGAAAACAAATCAAACACACCTGAGGAAAAAATGAGTAGATCTAGAGTATTTCTGGTATCTGACACACACTTTGGACATCATGGTGTGTGTAAGTTTCTGAGAGAAGACGGACAAAAACTTCGTCCGTGGAATCATCCCGATGAAATGGATGAGGCTATGATTGATTACTGGAACGAAACTGTTTCACCGAATGATAAAGTTTATCATCTTGGAGATTATGTAATCAATCGTAGATCAATGGGAACTGCTTCCAAACTTAATGGAAAGAAGTGTCTCATTAAAGGGAATCATGATATTTTTAGACTCAGTGAATATGCAGAACATTTTTACGATATTCGTGCATATCATGTTCTAAACAATATGATTCTTAGTCATGTTCCGCTTCATGAATCTCAACTTGATAGATTTGGGGTAAACATTCACGGACATCTTCATTCCAATAGAGTGAAGAATACGTTCGGGAACATTGATAACCGATATCAATGTGTATGTGTTGAGCATACTAATTTTCGTCCGATTCTTCTTGAAGAGGTTATGACTTGGATAAATTCTTGATTGTTTGTTCAATCAAGTTTTTATGGGCGTGTAGCGCAATGGTAGGAGGCACCAGACTTAGAATCTGTACAGTGGAGGTTCGAATCCTCTCACGCCCATATGCCGAAGTGATCCAATTGGTAGAGGTGTTCGCCTCAAAAGCGAAATGTTGTGGGTTCGAATCCCACCTTCGGTATTGGATTTTATATCCAAACATATAAGGGATTATAAATTCTTATAATCAATTCCTAATGTTTTACAACGTTTTCTTATGGCGTTATCACTAACACCTAAGATTTCACCAACTTTAGTCATTGGATACTGATTTATAAGATTTATAAGTTCTTCTTTACTTATATCATATCTTCTTTGTTTTTTGCCATTTATTTTAGATGCACAACATTTACATCTTGTGGATATTTTTGAAATGTTTTTCCCACAATCTAAACAACGATGTAATGTTTTTAATTTTTTTCCTGCGTAATTATCGGTTTGGGAATGACAGTTTGGGCATAAAAATCTCAAATTTTCTAAACGATTGTCATTATTAATTCCATTTATGTGGTCTAATTGTAATGATATTGGATTTCCATTCCAAACATCTATTATAGAACACAACGAACATTTGTAATCCATAATATTTTCGGAAATTAATCTTTTTTTTAAAGCAGTTCTAGAATAATTGGAATTTAATGTTAAGATATTATCAATTTTAGATTTGTCTTTTCGTAAATTTGTTTTATAGTGATTTTTTCTATTGATGTCAAATAGTTCTGTATTAAAATCTCCTCCATTTATTCTTGACTTTAATGTTTTATATGCACCTCCAGTTTTAGCATCAAAATTTAATTTTCTCAATATATCAGAATATGATATTGACGAATCAAGTAAGTTTTGAAAATTTTCATCTGTTATTTTCCAAATTCTGCTTGTTTTTATTTTATTCATTTGAACCACTAAATGTATTATACTATTATTTAGTAATATACCATTTTATATATAAGTTGGCAATATGCGGGAATAGTGTAGTGGTCTAGCATACTTCTCTCCAAAAGAAGAGACCTCAGTTCGAATCTGAGTTCCTGTGCCAATCCGTACTAAATGCCCTGGTAACTCAGTGGAAGAGTGCTTCGCTACGAACGAAGAAGACGGGGGTTCAAATCCCTCTCAGGGTGCTTATACACAAATAAATAAAAATAAAATGGAATACTACACTTATGCTTATCTAAGAGAAAATAAAACACCTTATTATATTGGTAAAGGTAAAAAAGATAGAGCCTTTAAAAAAAGAAGAGGAATAAATGCATTAAAAGATAAATCTAATATTTTAATACTTAAAAAAAATCTTACCGAAGAAGAAGCATTTAAACACGAGATTTATATGATATACGTTTTTGGTAGAAAAGATTTAGGTACTGGTATTCTATTAAATAGAACTAATGGAGGTGAAGGTGTAAGTGGAATAATACCTTGGAACATTGGAAAAAAACATTCTTATGAGACTAAACAAAAAATAAAAATTAAACGAAGACTTCAAATTATTACTAATGAGTCTAAGTTAAAAATGAGTAAATCTAGGAAAGGAAAATCTCTTTCCTATGAACATAAAATAAAAATAGGAATTAGTAATAAAGGTAAAAATAAAGGTAAAAAATTATCAGAAAATCATAAAAATAAAATATCGCAATCTCTTTTTGATAGATCCACAAAACATTTATATAATATAATATATCCAGATGGTAGAAGTGAAATTACTGATAATATTCAAAAATTTTGTAGAAATAATTCTAATCTAAAATTAGATAATTCTGCTTTATTGAAGGTTGCAAAGGGAATTTATTCCAGTCATAAAGGATTCAATGTAGTTTTTATTGGGAACAATGAGTGATTATTTTTTAGTAGAACCAAATCAAACAATTTTGATACTTAATTCAGATTATTCTCCATTACATTTTACAAACTGGAAAAGAGCAATTGTTCTTCTTTTCAAGGACAAAGCAAGACTTATTACTAAGCGTGTGATTCGTTTAGTCAGTTATGTAAAAATTCCTTTTAATCGTGGAAAAGACTCTTATCCTACAAGAGCACTTATCTACAAGAGGGATGATCATGAATGTCAATACTGTGGATCCAAGAAAGATCTTACAATTGACCATGTGATTCCTCGTTCAAGAGGTGGACAGGACACCTGGGAAAATCTAGTTGCCTGTTGCACCAAATGTAACTTAAAGAAAGGAAATCATTTTCTTTCTGAAACAAATATGATTTTGAAGAAAAATCCAGAAGCACCTTTCAACCGTGTTTATTTGGATCTTCAAAAGAGTCGTGTTTCAGAATGGAAAGAATATGTAATCGGTTGAGAACAGTTTCTGAACTGTACCACAGGGGTTGACGCCAAATCAAAACCCTGTTATTCTGTAAGGGTGGTTGAGAGACCACCTCCCAATCGGGAGATTAACTCAGTGGTAGAGTGGTTGCCTTACAAGCAATAAGTCACTGGTTCGAATCCAGTATTTCCCATACACCTTAGGGTGTTCTAAGATGAGGCAGCAAAAAAACTGCACTAAACCGCTAATTTAGACACGCAAAAAACTCATCTTGCTCAACAAAGTTGATTCAGCAATCAACCTAATTGTATCTGAAAAACAACTAAACATCAACTTGGAGAAAAATTATGACTTTTATGATTGCTCTTGAATCCGAAATGAATGTCACCGAAACTCTGAACGGTGCAAAAGCATACAAATCCACTCTGAATAAGTGTCTGGATCTTTTCGGAAAAATCGCTGCTTGCCGTAATGATACTAAGCAAGCACAAAAACTTTTTGCCCATGCATATGCGGAGAATGCTGAGACTGCTACTCGTATTCTCTTCTGGGCAAGGGATATTCGTGGTGGACAAGGTGAGCGTGAAGTTTTCCGTAACCTCTTCAAATATCTGGTAGAAGACAATGGTGAAATTGGTGAAAAACTGGTTTCTCTGGTTCCTGTATATGGACGTTGGGATGACCTTCTTGTTCTGGAAAACACTTCTGCCTGGGAAACTGTGCTGAATGCAATTCAGACTCAACTGAATCTGGATCGTGTTTCCTTCAAAGCAGGCGCACCAGTATCTCTGCTTGCCAAATGGATGCCTTCTATCAATGCTTCTAGCAAAGATAGCAAGCGTCTAGGTCGTAAGATTGCCGCACATCTTGGTATGACTGAGCGGGAGTATCGTAAGGTTCTCAGCAATCTTCGTACTCACATTAACGTTGTTGAAAAGGCAATGTGCTCTAAGGAATGGTCTGTAATTGATTATTCCAAACTGCCTTCCCGTGCTGCTTTCATGTATCGCAAAGCATTCGCAAAGCAGGATGCAGATCGTTATTCTGCTTATCTCAACGCTGTTGAGAAGGGTGAAGCAAAGATCAATGCAGCAACTCTCTATCCATATGATATTGTTGAACAGTATCTCTACAAGGGTGCTCGTAACGACAAAACCATTGACCTGCAGTGGGAAGCACTTCCTAACTACATGGAAGGTAAAGAGTTCAACGGTCTGGTAGTTGCAGACGTTTCTGGATCTATGATGGGTCGCCCTATGGCAGTTTCTATCTCTCTTGCGATGTATATTGCGGAGCGTAATACTGCTCAAGTTTGGAAGAACAAGTTCCTGACTTTCTCTGCACAACCTGAACTTCAATCCATCGTTGGTTCTACCATCGGTAAGCGGGTTGAGAATCTTTCTCGTGCTGCTTGGCAGATGAATACCGACCTGATGGCAGTATTCAAAACTGTTCTGGATGCTGGAGTAAAGAATAATGTTCCTGCGGAGGATATGCCTCAAAAACTGATCATTGTCTCTGACATGCAGTTTGACCAGTGCTGCCGCTCCAACAAGAGAACCAATTTTGAGCAAATTCAAAAACTCTACCGTAAGGCAGGGTATGAAATGCCTCAACTAGTTTTCTGGAATGTGAACTCTTATGGTAATGTACCTATTGAGGCACACGATACTGGCACTTGTCTGGTATCCGGTTGCAGTCCTTCTATTCTGAAGTCTGTTCTAACCGATAGTGTCATTACTCCTATTGACACTATGAACGAAACCGTGTATAATGAACGTTATGATGCGGTGGGAGAAGTATTCTCCTGATTCATCGGAGAGGGTATAACCCTCTCCACCTTTAGAGATTATTCAGCAAACCCTTCTGGTTGAAACTATCTGCATAGATGGTTAAGGTTCGATTCCTTATTTCAAATAATCTCGTTCTAATGGGGAAGTAGCTCAGTTGGTAGAGCAACGAAAAAATACATCTTGTTAAGATGTTAACAGCAATTAAAATGCATTGGGAGCCGTTGGTGGTAAGTTCGAATCTTACCTTCCCCACTTTAGATAGTTCAGCAATTTAAAACTTTTTCGCCAAATTTTTATCCGAAAAATAAAAACTATCTAGTAATGCCGAAGTAGTGTAACGGTAGCACGTTAAAAAGCAGTTATCTAGTTTTAGATACGGACAGCAATTACTCTAAATTCCATTGTCAGGGAAAAGTTCGGGTTCAATTCCCGACTTCGGCGTTAGATGATTCAGCAATTACCGCAAAAGTTATTCAACTGACCGATGACTCAACTAGTGAAGAGACCACTCTTACAAAGTTGCATTGAAAGGGGAAGAACCAGTATCGGGAATACTTGCATAAATACTTTAAAAAAGTATAATGGAAACACTATTTAAACTTTTAAGTGATGCACAAGCATCTCTTTTTGTATTATTTCACAAGACTTGGGTGTATCATTGGAATGTTGTTGGAAAAGATTTTCAACAACTTCATACTCTTTTTGGTGGACAATATGAGACTATGTTTGAAGAGATTGACAGACTATCAGAGCATATGAGATACTTAAACGTAAAGCCTCTTAGTAGTTTAAAAAGAGTTCTTGAGGTATCTGAAATTAAAGAAGCAAATAGTTCAGTAGATGCGGAAGAAATGATTTCAGATTTATTAAATTCAAATCAAGATTTTTGTGAAAGTTTAAGTAAAATTTCAGAAGAAGCAGAAGAGAAAAAGTCTTATGCAACTGCAAATTTAGTTCAAGATTTAATGGAATCCCATGGTAAATTTGTATGGATGCTTAGATCTTTTTCCACAAATCCTGGCAAAAAAATTCAGGAAGACATAGAATCTGAAATAATAGAAGATGAAGTGATTTAATTAAAAAATTTTTTAATATATAAGGGAAAAGAATGTTGTGGAAAATTTAAAGATTAGATGTCGCTCCTGTGGTAAGGAGATAGAGGGGCATCACATTAAAACTGTGTCTTGTGGTTGTCCTAATATGGCAACGATTCGTGGGGATAAAATTTCTGCTGTAGATTTATCAAATATTGTGATGCTAAACTCATACAACAGAAAACCAAACTCTTCTGTATTTACAAATGAAGATATTATGTGGCAAGAAGCTCGTCGTCAGCGTAAGATAAGACGCTTGGATTTTGAAGTTCGATGAATCAATTAATGTTACAGATTGAACATAAAATATAATTTGTGTAATTTTATAAATGATTATATAGTATTATATTTGCTTAAAATAAAATGGACCAACATACTTTTGATAATTGGGTCCGAATTAAAAAAACTTTTGAAGAATCTGGAAATATGGATAATATGTTTTATAAAAGAGCTTGTGAAATTGTAAAATCCAAAAAAGATCCTCTTGCAAAATATCTTGGAGATAAAAATGAGTGAAGAAGAAATTCAAGCGATGATTGACCAATCAATTGAAAAAGCTATTGACAAGCACAATAAATCTGCTACAATAATATCAGCAGCAATCGGTTCGGTTCTGCTTTTCTTCTATGCTCACGGTGTAATTTCTATAGTAGAAAAAATTCAGTAATTTTACATGAGTGATTTAAAATGAATGATGAGATTGACCAACTTCAAAAGTTTACTGTAGATGAATTTCAAGAAAATTTTGATGAATTAATGTCAAGAGTTGAAAATGGAGAGTCATTTTTAATTGAAAGTGAGCATGGAAGTGTCGTAATGGTTCCTTATAATGAAGTTGTAAAAGTATTTGAAGAATCAGATGTGGATTTTGATGATATAGTTAAAGTCTATACTGATCAAGAAGAAGGTTCGTGATTTTTATGGGGGCATAGTTCAATGGTAGAACAGCGGCCTTATACTCCGTATTAGCGCCAGATTAGCGCGAGGTCCTGGTTCGAGTCCAGGTGTCCCTATTATTGGTTGTATAAATAATCACATACATTTACGACCACTTATGTCTAAAATAAGTGTTCTAAGATATCTTGGGAACTTTCTCCTTATGATTGGTTATCAAACTATGTTGTGGGGAGATTTTAAGTATGGTTTAATGATAAAAGTTATTGGAGGATTGCTAACAGTACCTTTTGCTATTAAACTTAAACTTTGGGATGTGCTATTTCTATGTGCTTTCTTTGGTATTTCTGAAATATCAAAGTTATCCCAACTTTTCTTTAGTCCTGGAATGACTTAAAACTTATACTGGTGGAGTCAAGTTTGAATCCTGATTTGCCCTCGTCGTATGGGCATTATAAGTGACGACTGGTGCGGATGGGACTCTCTCCCGCCTGGTTTTCAATTTCCAGTCAAAGAATTGGTGTTGTGTATGATAAACCTAAATAATTAAACCTAACTTGACTGCAATCTGTTAGGGTGGGGATGGTAAAATTCAAATTATTACGGGCCTTTATGAATGGTGTAGAAATAATACAAAGTATGATAGCAGTGCAATTAGAAGGGTAAGAACTGGAAAACAACACAAACATTTTGATATTATTGAGGTTTTATTAATAAATGACTAAAAAAATTGCTCTTTGTACTGGAATCACAGGACAAGATGGATCATATCTATCCGAATTCCTTTTAGATAAAGGATATACCGTTCATGGTATCATTCGTAGAAATTCAACATCAGACCCAACTGACAGAATTAAACAATTGTTAGACAACCCAAATATTCATCTTCATTATGGGGATTTGTCTGACTTTTCAAGTGTTACTTCTTTAATTCAAGAAACTAAACCAGATGAAATTTATAATCTTGCTGCACAAAGTCACGTAAAAGTTTCATTTTCAAACTCTCTTTATACTACTGATATTAATGCTGTTGGAGTGACTAGGTTATTAGAGGCAGTTAGGGTTCTTGGATTGGAAAATAAAACAAGATTTTATCAAGCATCTACTTCTGAAATGTTTGGTAAAGTTCAAGAAACTCCTCAAACTGAGAATACTCCATTTTATCCAAGATCACCTTATGGTGTTGCTAAGTTATATGCATATTGGATAGTAAGAAACTATAGAGAATCATATAATTTGTTTGCTAGCAATGGTATACTTTTCAATCATGAATCTCCAAGAAGGGGGGAATTGTTTGTAACACGTAAAATTACAAAAACTCTTTCAGAGATTAAAGTGGGTATAAAAAAAGGTCCTCTTGAACTTGGGAATTTGGATGCAAAACGTGATTGGGGACATGCTAAAGATTATGTTCGTGGTATGTGGATGATGTTGCAGAATGAAATTCCAGGAGATTACATTTTAAGTATGGAAGAACAACATTCTGTCCGTGATTTTATAAATATTGCTTGCAATAATCTTGGATTTGATATAGAATGGTCTGGTAATGATATAAACGAAATTGGTGTAGATAAAAATACTGGAAAAATAATCATTCAAATAAATCCAGATTATTATCGTCCAACCGAAGTTGAAACCCTTATTGGTGATTGTACTAAGGTAAAAACTCAACTTGGATGGAAACCAGAATACACATTTAAAAAATTAGTAGAAGAAATGTGTGAATATGATCTAAAAAAAGCAATGGAGAAAAAAAATGAGTATGTATACTGAAATTGATTCATGTAGAGTTAGTAAAGAAAAAGATTTGGTAACATTTTTAACTCTTGGAAATCAAAAACTTACCGGAGTTTTTCCAAGGCCAGAAGAAAATTTAGATTCTGGTCCATTAGAATTGGTTTGGAGTCCCTCTAGTTATCTTGTTCAATTGAAACATACATTTGAACCTACAGAAATGTATGGAACTAATTATGGATATCGCTCTGGATTAAATAATTCAATGGTCCAGCACCTCGTTAATAAAGCAAAATATCTGATTGAATTATCTGAATTGAAACCAGGTGACGTTGTTGTTGATATTGGATCAAATGATTGTACTACACTAAAAGTATTTCCTGAATATGTGAAAAGGATAGGAATTGATCCAACCATTAAAAAGTTTTCTCAATATTATCCAGATGATATTCCTTATGTTGCAGATTTTTTCTCGGAGGAATCTTATAGATCGGTAGAAAAGAATAAAAATGCAAAACTTGTAATGTCAATTGCGTGTTTCTATGATCTTGATGATCCTGTTGCATTTGTAAAAGATATTCGTTCTATTTTGACTGATGATGGTATGTGGCATTTTGAGCAAGCGTATTTGCCATCAACTTTGAGATCTCTTTCCTATGATACTGCTTGCCATGAGCACATTGAATATTATTCAATGTTGTCGGTACAGAATATTCTTTCTCATGCTGGAATGAAGATTGTTGATGTTACCTTAAATGATATTAATGGTGGTAGTTTTGCAGTCACCGCCTGCAAAGATACTAATACTTCAATCAAGATAAATCATTCTGTTATTCAGTGGTTGATTGATGAAGAATATAAAATGGGTCTTCATACTGTTAATCCTTACTTTGAATTTGCTCGAAGAACGTATGAACATCGTGATTCCTTGGTAAATCTTATCCGCTCTTTGAGGGCAGATGGAAAAACTATTTACGGTTATGGTGCCTCAACTAAAGGAAATGTTCTCCTTCAATGGTGTGGATTTACTTCTGATGATATCATTGCAATTGGTGAAGTAAATTCTGATAAATTTGGATGTGTAACACCTGGAACTAATATTCCTATTATTTCTGAAGAAGAAGTTATGAGTAATAATCCCGATTATTTGATTGTCTTGCCTTGGCATTTTAAAAACGGAATCATTCAAAGAGAAAAAGAATATATGAATTCTGGTGGAAAATTTATTTTCCCTCTTCCTTATATTCAAATTATTTAAAAAAATGTTATCAAATTACCTTAAAACTAAATTTTTCAGTGAAATTGATACTGGAATAATGGTTGAAGTTGGATCTGCTGGACCAGAATTTCTATCTCAATCTAAACCATTTCGTGACATTGGTTGGAGATGTATTTGTATAGATCCAAACCCAGAATTTGCAAAAATGCATAGAGATGTTGGAAATGAAATATATGAATATGCTTGTTCTTATGAAGATAAGAACGATGTGAATTTTGAAATGGTTACACAACCTATTAACGGAATTACTTATGAAAGTTTTTCTTCAATAGAAGTTAATGAAAGATTAGCATTAAGTGGATATTCTAATGGAAAAAAAGACCTCTCTATTAATACAATTAAAGTTAATGTGAGAAAATTGGATACTATTTTGGAAGAAGCAAAGGTATCAAAGATTGATTATGTTATTGTTGATGTTGAAGGGTGGGAACTTAATGTGATGAGGGGATTTACCCCTTCAAAATATCAACCAAAAGTGATTGTACTTGAAAATGCATTTATTGATACATATCAAGAATTTAATGCTTATATGTCAGATCTTGGTTATGAGTTTGATTCATTTGATGATACAACCGGACCTAATTTAGTTTATTGCAATAATATTTATTAATACTGAAAAAAATAAAATTATTTAACTATGAAGACAATACTTATAATTAATTCTACAGAAAAACAATGTGGTGTTCATCAATATGGATTAAGAGTTGGAAACATTTTGACCCAATCTAAAAATAATAATTTTGTGTACTTGGAGTTGGACTCGGTTGAAAGTCTGAAATCATCTGTTAAAGAACATAACCCCTCATTTATTATATATAATAGATGTGGGGTTATACAATGGGTTACTCCAGATTTAGTTGAACAATTCCGAAAGAAGGGGATATTTCAGTTTAATCTAATACACAATGCTTATAACTATGAGCAATTTTTTGATGGTTATCTTCATCAACATCCTTATTGGGAATGTGATGGCGAGAAAGACTTTGCTATCCCAAGACCTCTTCCGTTTTATCTCAAAAAAGAATACCGAAATGAGTGTGATACAATTCGTATAGGATCATTTGGATTTGGATTGATCAACAAATATTATGATCAAATTTGTAGAATAGTGAATGAACAATTTACCACTGAAAAAGTTGAATTGAGACTTCATTTAACTCATGGAACTTACGCAGGTTCTAACCAACAACCAGAAAGAATAATTGATGCGTGTAGAAAAAACATTACCAACTCAAATATTGAACTAAAAATTACTACAGACTTTATTAGTGATGAAGAACTATTATATTTTCTCGCGGACAATGACTTAAATATGTTTTTATATCAAGATTATTCTGATTATAATGGAATATCTTCAGTTATAGACTATGCACTTGCAGTTGAAAAACCAATTGCTATCAATAAAAGTTCTATGTATTCTCATATTATAAATGCAACTCCTTCCATTTGTGTTGAGAATAATCATCTTAAAGATATTATTTCAAATGGATTTTTACCTCTCAAAGAAAGAAAAGATTCTTGGTCCCATAAAAACTTCATAGATACTATTGAAACTATACTTGAGAAAATTGAGGTGCGAAAAAAATGAATTTTTATTCTGATGCTAAACAAGATGAATTTGTGGCAAATATTTTAAATTTTAAGAGAGATGGATATTGTGTAGATATTGGATCATGTCATTCAGTATATTCAAATAATACATTTGCATTTCAAGAACTTGGTTGGACATCAATAAGTGTCGAATTAGAAAGTTCATATAATAAAAGTTATGAAGATACAAGAAAACATGGAGTTCATATAAATCAAAGTGCTTTGGACTTGAACTATAATCAACTTTTTGGGGAATATGAATTTCCAAAAAATATTGATTATTTGTCAATTGACATCGATACTTTATCTTATGAGGCTCTTAACTTAATTCCATTTGAGGAGTATTCATTTAAAGTAATTACAATAGAGCATGATGGATATATCTATGGAGATCAATATAGGAAATTGCAGAGAGAATATCTAACAAATAAAGGATATTATCTCTTGTGCTCTAATGTTTATGTTGAACAAGATGGATATTATGGAAAAGAGTTTCCATTTGAAGATTGGTGGATTAATCCAAATGATTTTAATTTGGATTTAATAGAAAAAATCAAATCTGAATCTTTACTACCATCAGAAATTATTAAAAAATTTAATTGAATTAATGAATAAAATGAATAAAAATCAAAAAAAAATTAAAGATAAAATAGTAGAAATTACAGAACTTGGATTTACCGATAAAGCAAGTTATCATTCATATGAAACTGTATACCCTCTACTTCTTGAAAAATTCTTGGGAAAATGTAATAATATTTTAGAAATAGGTATTGGTGGTGGGGGTGGAGGATTGAGAATTTTATCAGATATTTTTCCAGAGTCTAAAATTTTTGGTATAGATAATGACATAAAAAGATGTAATCTTTTTGATTTAGAAACATTGTCAAATGTTCAGTTATTTGAATTTGATCAATGTGATGAAAAAATGTTAGAAAAATTGCCTATGCTTGATTTTGTTATTGAAGATGCATCACATGAAATGCATATGTCAATAAAAACCTTTGAAATTTTAGAAAAAAAATTAAATTTAGGTGCAGTATATGTAATTGAAGATATATACCCACATTTTTTTAATGAATATTTAAAAGATGGAAGATTTGAAATGATCGATCTCAGAGAATGTAAAGGAAGGGGTGATGATGTTTTAGCTGTTTATTATAAAAAATAATAAACATGAAGTATTCAAAAATTGTTATTTGGGGACATCCATTATACTCTCACACACATTCATATGTTCATGAAGCATATTATAGAACATTTAAGTATCTTGGTTATGATGTGTATTGGTTTCATGACGATGATTATCCAATAGATTTTGATTTTACAAACTGTCTTTTTATTGGTGAAGGGTTTGCAGACAAAAAAATACCTATTAATGACACAAGCTGTTATTTGATTATGTATTGCCCTTCTCCAATTAAATATCAAGGATCAGAGAGATATATTGATGTAAGAATGTCTGCAGTTAATTTTAAAGATCATATTCAGGAATATTCTTTAGATAAATCTATTGCAACCAAAATTGGACCTGCTTGTTATTTTGTCCCCAAAACACTTGAAAGAGTCAAAGTTAAGAATGACTATGTGTATTATGAGATTGATGATTATGATAAAGTTTACATTAGTTGGGCAACTAATCTTCTTCCTCATGAAATAAATTATGATGATATGTATATCCCAAGAGAACCGAATATCTATTTTTGTGGAACATTATCTTCTTCTGGTGAGGGAGAAAATCTTTCAAATTGGGCTCCATTTATCCAAGAAGTTAAAAAATCTGGATACGGATTTATTTCTAATGACCCTTGGCAAAATCCACTATCAGATACTGAAGTTATAAGAAGAATGAAGGAATCTCTTTTGGGAGTTGATATTCGTAGTAATCTTCACATTAAACAAGGTCTTCTCACTTGTAGAGTTTTTAAAAATATAAGTTATGGTCATCTTGGAGTAACTAATTCTAAAGAAATATATAATGAACTTGAGGGAAATTGTGTATATAATTTAGATACATCTCAACTTTTCTACGATGCGATGTCTCAAAGAGAAAATGCTACATTGATAATGAATGGTATGAAATTAGTCAAAGAAAATCATACGTATATTAATAGAATTACATCGCTACTTTCCATTTTATAATTATGAAAATTGGATTTTTTTATACAGTCTTTAAAGAAAAAAATGCAACAGAATATTCTATTCAACAACTAAAAATTCATTACCCAGATTCTTTGATTTATTTGGTATCTGATGGTGGACTTGATTTTTCTTACTTAGAAGGAAAAATTAGCAATTTAAAAACTTCTTTAGAAGAAGATACAATGTCTGATACATTTAATATTACTGCAGGTTCAACTGGTTGTGATTATATAAATGGAAATTATAGAGAAGAATTTTATCAAAAAACAATAAAAAAATGTGCTTATACAGTTTTGAATAGAATTGAAACTGCTATTGATTATTGTAATTATCCTGATTGGATGATAATGTGTGATCCAGACTGTCTAATCAGGGGAAAATTAAATTTTCCAGAAAATGCAAAAATACTTGGAAGTAGAATAAATTGTTGCTTACCTCAGGGATATCAAAATATTCTTAGAAGTATTGATGGTGCAATTCCAATAACAAATTGGGGAGCATCTCCTTGTGTTTTTGAAGTTAAAGCATTTTTGAGAGCATTGAAAAAATTTAGATATCTTGATAGTACAGAAAATTTATTAGATAGATTGTGTAAAGAATTTTATGCAATGTATGCCCATGATGTTTTATTTCCAACATTATTTGCATTGGTTGGGGAGGAAGAGGTTTTTAATTATGATGTGGTAGAATGTACAAGGAATACAAATTGGAAAAATACTTCACATCCTTTAGTACATCAATTTAGGGAGTATTACTAAATGATAGGATTTAATCATTTGGGGCAAATGGGAAGACTTGGAAATCAAATGTTTCAATGTGCTGCTTTACTTGGAATATCAAATAAAAGAGGATTTGATTATTGTATTCCAAATCACTCTATGTTTAATGACTATGGTGGTTATCGGCATCATGAACTTCAGGGGTGTTTCAAGATGAAGCACTTTGATGGTAAGTATGGTTTAGTTGATGGTGATTTAGTTCAGTTGGATCAATATCATTTCTGTCAGGAACTTTTGTACGAATGTCCCGATAACGTTACTTTAATTGGATATTTTGAATCTGAAAAATATTTTCATCACATTGAAGATAAAGTAAGAGAAAACTATCAATTTTTAGACTTTATTCAAGAACAATGTTATAATTATGGTAAGGATTATTTAAAGGATTATCCTGTGGGATTAGTTGTTCGTAGGGGAGATTTTCTTTCAGAACACAATAAAAATAGACATAAGGTTTGTGATATTGAATACTATGAAAAATCTTTAAAATTATTTAAAGGTAGGACCATTTTGGTTTTTTCTGATGATATAACTTGGTGTAAAAAACAAGAAATTTTTCAAGATAAGAATATATTTTTTGTCGATAAGAGTTTAAACATTTATAAAGGTCATTTTGATTTGTGTTTACTTTCTATGTGCCAAGATTTTATAATTGCAAACAGCACATTTTCTTGGTGGGGTGCTTGGCTATCAATAAACAAGAATAAAAAAGTTATAGCTCCTAGAATTTGGTATGGACCAGAATTAGAGCATTTAATAATAAAAGATCAATTACCAGAAACTTGGGAAAGAATTTAATCATGAAAAATACTACAATAGTTACTGCTTTGTATAATATTCAAAGACAAAATATGGATGGTAGGTCCTGGGATGAATATTTGGACTGGTTTAGTAAAACTTTAAAAATAAATTGTCCAATGGTTATTTTTGTAGAAGAAAATCTTGTTGATTTTATTCAAAAAAATAGAGACAATACCCAAACCAAAATAATTGTCCAAAAACTTGAAGAAATTCCATATTATTATCTAAAAGATAAAATAGATCTTGTCATTCAATCAAAAGAATATAAAGATAAAATAGGATGTTCAGATAGAATTGAGTGTAATTATTCTTTGTATTCAATCATTCAATATTCAAAATTTAAGTGGATTGAAGAAGCAATTAGAATTAATTGTTTTGATAGTGATTATTATTTTTGGTTGGACGCTGGTGCATCTAGATTTTTTGAAAATTATAATTTAGAATTAAAATTTCCTGGAAAATATGCAATGGAATCCTTGTATGAAATAGGAGAAAAATTTTTGATTCAATTAAATACTGAAACTTATCATGATCTGGTTCTTTCGAAAAAAATGAGTAAAGATTATTTTTATGACCCAAGATCTTTTGTTTGTGGCACTTTCTTCGGAGTTCATAAAAATATACATTATAAAATTTTAAAAAATATAGAAACAATTTTAGTTAACGATATGATAGAAAATAATAATTTAAACAATGAGCAAATTGCTCTTGCATATTTGGTTAAAAATAATCCAGAATTTTTTGAAATTTATTATAGAAATAATTGGAAACAAATTGCATTATTTGAGGAATTATCAAAATGAAAATTTGTTTAGTTGGTCCTGGTATTATGCCTATTCCTCCAAATGGTTGGGGTGCTGTGGAATCCATTATTTGGGATTGTGCCACTGAACTTGGAGAATTAGATTATGATGGGGTAATATTAAATACTCCAAACGAAGATGATATACTATCAACAATTGAGGAGGAGAAATTTGATTTTATTCATATTCATTATGATGTTTTTTGTAATTTAATACCAGATATTAAAAGAGTATCTCCAAAATCAATTATTGCATTATCTTCACATTATCCATACATTGATCAGTATGATAAACACAGACTTGATGGTTATAATAAAATTTTTGATTGGATGATATCAAATAGCAATCTTTTTTATAATTTTTGTGTTTCTGATAAAGATTTAAATGTATTTAAATTAAAGGGTGTTGATGAAAATAAACTCCACTTATTTAAAACTGGGGCACAACATAGAGATATTAAACAAAATTTAAATCCAAAATTTAATGATAGATCTATATGTATTGGTAAAATAGATAAAAGAAAAATGCAATTTTTATATCAGTCAATTGATACTATTGATTTTGTTGGTCCTATTGGAGATTTATATCAGTTTAACACCAAAAAAAATTATATGGGAGAGTGGACAAGAAAAGAAATCTACGATAAAGTAGGAGAATATTCTAATATTATTTTACTTTCAATGGGTGAAAATGGAACTCCATTGGTTATTAAAGAGGCTCTAATGTCTGGTCTTGGTGTGGTAACTTCCGAGTACTGTGCATATGAACTAGACACAACTTTACCATTTATCAGTATTATCCCAACTGATAAATTAAAAGATCTGGATTATGTAAACAAATGTTTAATCGAAAATAGAGAAGTATCTATTTCTATGAGGAAGGAAATAATAGAATATGCAATTGAAAATTTTTCTTGGGAAAGAATAATTAAATCGTATATAGAAACTATAATTAAATTAGTATGAAGTTTTCTTTAGTTGGTCCTGGTCTTATGCCCATTCCCCCAAATGGTTGGGGTGCAATAGAAATTTTAATTTGGGATTATAAATTGAATTTAGAAAAATTAGGACATCAAGTTCAGATTGTAAATACATCTGATTTAAATGAAGCTCTTAATCAGATTAATTCTTTCACTCCAGATTTTGTTCATATTCAATATGACGATTATGTATATCTATATCCACATATTGAATTTCCTTGTGCAATAACAACACATTTTGCATATCTTGAAAGACAAGAAATGATGGGACCGTATAAACAAAGAGTTTTTGATGTATTTGGTCAAATTAAACCTAATATTTTTGGATTATCTAAAAGTATTAATGATGTATATTCTAAATTTTGTAATATCTCAGGAAATAAGTTATTTTTAAATCCAAATGGTGTAAATATTAATAATTTTAGAATTTCTTTAGAACCAAAGTTTCCACATAAATCAATTTATCTTGCAACTATAGATCATAGAAAACGACAGTTTTTATTCCAAGATATAAAATCTCTTTGGTATGCTGGTAATGTAAGGGATGTAAGATTCGACATTTCAAAAAATTATCTTGGTGAATGGAATAAAGAATATCTTTATGATAATTTAACTGATTATGGGAATCTTGTTTTATTATCAGATGGTGAAGCACATCCATTAGTTTGTATGGAAGCATTTGCTTCTGGATTAGGTGTTGTAGTTTGTGAATGGGGAAAAGCAAATTTAGATACCAGTGAAGAATTTATTACTGTTATTTCAGAAGACATGATTAATGATACTGATTATGTTGAAAATGCCATAATTAAAAATAGAGAATATTCTATATCTCACAGAGAAAAAATTTTGAAATATGCAAAGCAATTTGATTGGATGAATATCATTGAAAAATACTATATGCAAAATGTGAATAAAGTAATTTCTAATTATCAAACTAATAATAATTTTACAACTTCAAAAGCTTCAGTCGGAATTTTTTAAATGAAAATTGCAATTAATTTTATAGGAACTGGAAATTATTTAAAATTTTTTCCAAAGTATTATGAGTCTTTTATGGAATATTTTGTTCCTGAATGTGAAAAAGATTTTTTTGTATTTACTGATGGTGAATTGGGTGATAATATCCCAGAAAATATTAAAATCATTCAAGTTTCAGAAGAAACTGATATAAATCAAACAGATTACAATAACTGGGAAACTATAACCATTAAAAGTATGGGTGGATTGAAAAGATTTGGACAAATACAAAAAATAAAAAATCAACTTCTAACATATGATTGGTATGTTTATCTAGATGCTGATATGTACTGTTGCCCTCAAAAAATTTCCTATGGTGAATTTTTTGATGACACAAAAAACTTCTTTGCCGTTCAACATCCCTGTCAGAATTTAGATATGTGTAAATTTACAACATTAACAAGAGAAGATTTGCCTTTTGAAAGAAATAAAGAATCTCTTTCTTATGTTGGATATGAAGAACAAGAGGATGACATTTATGTTCAGGGTTGTTTATGGGGTGGAAAAATACCAAAGGTATTTGAACTTATAGATACTCTTTCAGATAGAGTTATTGACGATTTAAATCGTAATATAATAGCTATGGTTAGAGATGAAAGTCATTTGAACAAATACAGAATAGAACACATTAACGATTTTAATATTTTACATCCATCCTTTGCAAAACCTGGTGATTATTCTCCAGATCAATTTACTTTTGAAGCAAAAATTATTCATTCTCCATCTGATAAGAAAACTGTGTTAAATTCATAATTATGGACAAAAATAAATCTTTATATAAACTAAAAAATTTTGGACCAATATATTATTTAAATCTTGATGGGCAACCGGAAAGAAAACAATATATGGAAGACCAATTTAAATATTGGGAAATTGAAAATTACACAAGAATTTCTGCTTATGATGGTAGAGATGATGATTTGAGTGATATTCTTACTGGACGTTATCCTGAGATGATGACCTCCGGTGAAATTGGATGTGTTACCTCTCATCTTAAGGCAATTAGACATTGGTATGAAACATCAAATTCTCCTTATGCAATCATTATGGAGGATGATTGCAATATAGATATTGCTCGTTATTGGAATTTTACTTGGGAAGATTTTATCTCAAGAGTTCCTTATTGTTGGGATGTGATTCAGTTAGCAATTATTTGTACTGGTGATATTCACGTTCAAATTCATACAAGATTTGTAAATGATTTTTCTACTGCCTGCTATGTGATAACAAGACATCATGCAGAAAAACTTATCAAGTATCATATTCGTGGAAATAAATATAAGCTTGATAATGGAGTCAAACCAAGACCTGTTGCTGATGATTTGATTTATAATTCAGGAATTACATATGCAGTACCTTTGTTGCTTTATAAGATTGAGCTTGGTTCTACTATTCATCCAGAACACATTGATGTATTTCATCGTTCAAGCCACGACGGAATCTTGAATTTTTGGCAACAAACAGGTGCTCAAATGGCTTTAGAACAAATTGTAGACTTTAATCCTTATCTTGGAAGAGTAACTGAAAATTCTGCAGTTCAAACCACTTGACAATCTTTAACAATTACTTTATACTAAATAAGTACTTGAATGCCTCTTGTAGGAATTCTTAACATTTGTCCTATAGTACAAACAAAACAAATCTATGAAATTTTTCAAACAACTGATGCTTGCACCCGTTGCTCTGGGAATGATTGCTCCTGCTGTTGCGAATGCGGCAGATCTTAATATTGCAGCAGTCAATCAATACTCCACTTCAGAGCAGGTTACAAGCGTTTCACAATTCTCCGATGTAAAGTCTACTGATTGGGCATACGGGGCACTCTCCTCCCTTGTAGAGCGTTACGGTTGTGTTGCCGGTTACCCTAATGGCACTTATGTTGGTGGTCAATCAATGACCCGTTATGAGGCAGCAGCACTTCTGAATGCCTGCCTGGATCGTGTAACGGAAGTTACCGATGAACTTCAACGCCTTATGAAAGAATTTGGTGCTGAACTTGCAGTTATTCGTGGTCGTGTAACCAAACTGGAAACACAAGTTGGTCGCCTGGAAGCAACTCAGTTCTCTACCACCACCAAACTTCGTGGTGAAGCAAACTTTGTTCTTGGTGGTGTTGGTGGTGCTCAGACTCCTGGTGCTACTCGTAATGCTCCCAGCACGAATGTTGGCAATACTGCATTCAACTATGATCTTCGTCTGAACTTTGATACATCGTTCACTGGTAAAGATCTGCTTCGTACTCGCCTTCGTTCGGGTAATTTCTCTGCTCAACCTTTCGGTTCTTCCAACTCCCTCTTCAAACTGGATAAGGCAGAAACTTCTCAAGGTACTGGAACTTCCAGCAACGTGTGGTTGGATCGTCTGTATTACCAGTTCCCTGTTCTTACTAAGGGCATGACTGCTACTGCTGGTGCTCTGGTTCGTAACACTGAGATGTCATGGATTCCTTCGGCATATAAGTCGGATGTTCTAGACTTCTTCCAACTTGCCGGTGCTCCTGGTGTCTATAACAAGGCAACTGGATCTGGTTTTGGTCTTCAGTATGTTCAACCTGGCAAGAAAGGTGGACTTGTTGCTGGTGTAAACTATGTTGCTCAGAATGGTTCTGAATCCAACAGAGGTGAGTTCAACGAATCTGGTGGTCTGAATACTCTGGCACAGATTGGTTATCGTGCTCCTCAGTGGGGTGCTGCCTTTGGTTATCGTTATGGTACTGAAGGAACTCGTGTTCGCACCTTCAACGCTGTTGCTGGTGGATCTGGTGCTCTTGCTCCTGGTCAAACCTCTAATGGTTATGGTATCAGTGCTTACTGGCAACCTTCCAAGTCTGGCGTCATTCCTTCTGTGAGTGCTGGTTATGGTTGGAACAATGTAAGTCGGAATGCTCTTGGAAAAGCAACTCCTAATGCTGCTACTGATTCGCAAAGTTGGTTCGCTGGTCTTCAGTGGAGTGATGTATTTGCTAAGGGTAATAGTGCTGGTGGTGCTGTTGGTCAACCTGGCAATGCTGCTGGTCTTTCTAAGGATGCCCTTATGTGGGAAGCATTCTACAAGTACCGTGTGAGTGACAACATTTCAATCACTCCTGCAGTGTTCTATGTTTCTAACAATCAGGCATTCACTGGTGCTTCTTCCAACTTTGGTGGTATTATCCAGACCAAGTTCACCTTCTGATAGGTTAACTTCATAATAAAATTGGAGGGGGAAACCCCTCCTTTTTTGTGCAAATAAAAACCTTAACCTAATCTTAGTGGATTTTAATTTTGTTTTCTAGTAAAATGTAAGTGTAGTTATTCACTTTTTATGAAACTCAAAAATTTTATTGTTATTAGTCTGCTTGCCGCTCCTACTGCCGTGCTTGCAAACACTACTTTGAATGGTGCTGGTGCCTAAATTATAAATAACTAAAAAGTATTATTAAAATGGACGCAAAAGACATTCTTAGGCTTCAAGAAGCATATTTGGAAGTTGTTGAAAATCAGCAACTCGATGAAGAAATAACCCCTGAAAGAAGGGCGAAATATAAAAGAGGTCTTGCGATTAGACAAACAGACCTCTACGATGTAATCCTTTCACATCTTCTTGATGAAGGATATGCTGAAACACCAGAAGCAGCAGAAGCAATTATGGTAAATATGAGTGAAGATTGGAGAGATAGTATTATTGAAGATACTGAATATCTAGATGAAGGACTTACTAAAGCAAGAAAAGAGAGAGCATTAAAAATGGGATTGAAACACCTTGCCACCGCAGAAGAGGGTTCAAGTGTAACAAAAAATGCCGATAAAAATATGCCATCAAGAAGAGGTGGAGGTTCTGGACTTAGACGAAATCCAAATCGTTGGGGTAGACCAGGCACCATTACACCTGGACCAGGAGTTCTTAAAAGGGACGATAGAGGTTCTGGAAATAGGGCAAGAAGAAGAGCAGGTGAAAAAGTAGCAGATAATGTAGATAGATACTACTATAATGATGAGAGTCCTGACTTTTGATATAGATACAAGTGATGATTTATGAATACTTAACTCATAAGCTGAGTGTAACCACTCCCAAAAGGAGTGGTTTTTTATTGGAAGTAAAATATTAACTAATCTTATTAGTTATGTTCCTCTTTCGTGAAGTGTTCTCAATAAGTCACGAATTGCTGTGAAGCGTATCAGTCAGTGATGAAACCCTGACAGTTGGGCGGGAAACCGCCTTGACTTTTCTTAACAATTCCTATATAATATTGTTGTAAATCGTTACAAAACTATAATGACTGTAACTAAAAATGAATTTGGTCAAATGAATATGTGGGCAAAAGAACCTTCGATGTATATGACGAAGGAAGATCTTGAGCGTTATGGCATCGAACCTTATGCAGAGAGAGCGGAGAAGACAAATTCGCGTTGGGCGATGATGGGAGTACTTGCTGGAGTTATTTCTTATGCTTTTACTGGTAAACTTTTCTTTGGAATTTTCTGATGGCTGAAATTATTTTCACTATTACCAGTGTTACTTTATTGGTTCTTCTCAGTTTTTCTGTAGAGAAACTTTGTGAAACATACTAATGAGTGCTGGAATGCTGGGGCAACTTAATCTTGCCCTTCAACAACTTGTAGAAGAGGGGGCTTGGTCTAATGATGATGAACTTAAAGTTTGCATTGCGGGCACTCTTAAAAAAGATAAATTTATTGTAATTCAAAACACTACTAAAAGAGGAGAAACAAAATGAAATTCGGATGGACTCAAGAAAACGAACTTCTGAATGGAAGACTTGCAATGATGGCATTTGTCGTTGTCGTGGGAACTTATCTTACTACTGGGCAACTTCTTCCTGGAATTTTTTGAAAAAAAATAAAAATTCATAATACTAAACTCTGTTCTAAATAGGACAGAGTTTTTTTATACTTATGCCACGCGGAGAACTTACAAAGGACATTATTAGGTGTGAAGTTCTTAAAATCAAAAGAGATTTAACTAACGAATGGATGGATAAGAGTGGATATGATCCAAAATGGTTAGCACAACATTATTTGAATAAGGTATTAGATAAAATTGAGGAATATGGCAGATGATATATCATATTATTGCTACGTATTTTGCAGTAATGATAACAATTAATATAATTAAAGTATCTTTATCTAAATAAAGATAAGAGTTATAAATTAAATATGATAGGACCAAATAGAAAGCCTCAGGATTTTGGATTTAAATCAGGAGATTCTCATATAATCGTAAATGATATTTCGGAAAAGGCAACAGCATATGCTTTTGGTGGTAAAAAATTGTGGGAAGTTAATTGCCTAGCTAGAGGTCAAGGTAGTGATAGAGAATATAAGTTCACGAATACTGATACTCCTCCAGGACTATATCAAATCGGAACTGTATATAATGATTATGCAATTCACGGAAACAATCCTGCATACGACCGCACCCTAATGGCTTATGGATGGATATCATTTGATCTTGTTGAACTTGAGAGACAAGAAGCAAAATATGGTCGTGCGGGAATTATGATCCACGGAGGCGGTTCAGCCAATGGCTGGCCTGGGGCTTGGCTTCCGAAGCAACGTCTGGTTCCAACACACGGTTGTGTTAGAATGTATAATGAAGATTTACTTTATAAAGTTCTACCTTTAACAAAAACTGGAACTGTATATGTTTCTGTTTTTCAAGAAGATTGAATATATAAATAACTAAAAAGTATTTGTAAAATGGATTCTAAAATTCTTACTGGAACAGCACTTTCTTATCTTGCAGTTTACAACCAAGACTTGCGTGAAGAGATGGAGGAGTGTGGTGCATTTTCAGACTCCCTAGAGGAAAAAATTGCTTTAGATGAAGCTGAAAAGTGGATTCAAAAAGCAATTAAAAGTCCTGGTGCATTCACAGCCAAAGCAAAAGACCACGGAATGAGTGTTCAAGAATTTGCTGCATATGTAGATAAAAATCCAGAAAAGTTTGATACAAGAACTCAAAGGCAAGCAAATCTAGCTCAGACTTTGAAGGGAATTCAAAACGAGGAAAGAGCGCCTGGTGTAAAACCTTATCAACCTAGAGAGCGTAATCCTCTTCCAAAAGCAAAACCACTTTCAGGTGAAAAGGGAGATAGAACAGGATATGGTCCTGATGAGAAGTTTAAGGACTGGACTGCTTCTGCAACACCAAGCACAGTTAGTAAAACTGGTCAAACAGTCTCACAAAGAATGGATGCTGAAAAGCCTTATGGTAAGAGAATGACTGGACCACTTGCTAGAGAGTATGGAAGCCGTCACGCTGCTGAAGTTACTCGTGTAGTTAGAGGGCCTGGTGAACCAAGAGCAGTTAAACTTCCACAAGAACCAAAAAAACCAAAGATGGTTAAGAAAGATGGTAAGTGGGTTAAGGAAGGATATGACCTCTACGACATCATTCTCTCACACCTTCTTGATGAAGGATATGCCGAAACACCAGAACAAGCAGAAGTCATCATGGTAAATATGAGTGAAGAGTGGAGAGATAGTATTATCGGATGATAATCCAATTCAAATTTTTTCACTGAGGGTCTTATGACCCTCCTTTTTTATAAATACAAGAAAGTATGATGAATAATGTCTATTAAATTTATAGATGCTGTAAGGCATCATAAAGATTTGCTTAATCAAATAGAAGCTTGGGAATATCTTCAGAAAACAACACCACCTCAAGTGGTATCTGAATTCGCTAGACTTTACCGTAAAGATAGTAATTCAATTAAAACAGTAACAAAAAAACAACTATCTCAAATATGGAAAGTTGAAGAAGTACGTATTAGTGATTCTTTAATATTAGACTTAAATACTTGTATCTCTAAATTTAATATCAATACTATTTCTAGATTAAGACATTTTATATCACAATGTTCTCACGAGTCTGGTGCTGGAAAATGGATGAAAGAGCTTGCATCAGGAGAAGCATATGAGGGAAGAAAAGATTTGGGAAATACTCAAAATGGCGATGGTGTAAGATATAAAGGCGTAGGATTTATTCAGGTTACAGGAAGATATAATTATCAACAATTTGCAAATTTCATTCAAGATTCAAAGGTAATGAATGGGGTTAATTACGTTGCAGAAAAATATCCATTTACAATTTCAGCTTTTTGGTGGATGACAAATAAACTAAATGAGTTATGTGATAGTGGTGCAACTTGTCGCCAAATATCTGCAAGAGTAAATGGAAGAGACCCTGCAAATGGTCTTGTTGATAGAGAGAAATATTATAAACTATGTTGTGATGTATTTAAATAAAACTACTCATCATATGCTTTTTTAAGAATATCATAAATTACAACACCAGTTCCAACTAATCCAATTAAAATCAATATATTCACACTCCAAACTACATCAGTCATTTAATTTCTCCTGTTGATGAATCCAATCTTTTAAATTTCTTACATATTGTCTTAATACTTCTGCCTGAGATAAATGCCAAGTATCTCCAGTTTGAAGATGCAGAAGTGTATGAGTGTCTATAGCATCAAGACACTTTTTGATGACTGGATTCCAAGGTTGACGAGTTATTGTATTAAATTCTCTTGACATAAATCACTTTTTCTTACCTCCATTCTTAGCTTTTTTAGCAGTTGCATTTCCTTGATTTTGTTTTGCTGGTCCTTTTTTAGAACCTTTATTTGGAGATTTACCCATTTTTATTTTTGGATATAATGAATATATATGATGAAATAAATAGAATGAAAGATAACTTAATTTTAAGTGAATATTAAAAAGTCATTTCATAAAAATCTTGGAGAGATTGATGATATTCTTAAGGAAGAGAATATTAATTTAAATCTATCTGGTTTTTTTCGAGAATTGTCAGATGAGAAAAAACGAAAAGAAGAGGAATTTGATTCTTTGGTTGGAGAACTGGAATTAAATTCTCTCTTTGAAGAAGTTAGTAATTTAAAAAAGGAAGATAATAAAAAAAGAGAAACTGAGCAAAAAACACTTCAACAGTTTGAATCTTTCTTATACTCTAAAAAATCACAAAAAATAAAAAAATCAAAAAAAGAAAGCATTTCACAAGAAAAAATAAATTTACAAGAAGAAAAATCTTTAGGACTTCTCGCAGAACCTTCAAATATTAAGCAACAAAAAGACACATTAACACCACTTAATCAAAAATTTGCAACTCTTGATGATTTGCAAAAGCATTATAATTTATTTCTGAATCGTATTCAGCAACAACTTTCAACATTAGGTGGAGGTGGTGAAACGAATTTGGCATTTATGGATATGCCACTTACTTATGTTACTTCATCATCTTACTCAGTAACTCACAGAGATTATTATATTGGAGTTAATTATGCCGGTGCCGTTACAATTACACTTCCAACTCCTAGAACTAATGGAAAGGTATACATAGTAAAAGATGAACTTGGAGAAGCATCTAAAGGTACAAATAGATATATTACAATTCTTCCATCTGGTTCTGATTTGATTGATGGTAGAGATAGAGCAATTCTTGCATTTGATTTTGGTTCACTTACTTTTGTTTATAGAAACGGTTGGAGGGTAGTCTAATGTCTCATTTATATAAGCCTTGTCAAGATTCTTATGATGCATTTGGTCGTTTAAGAATATCACAACCACTTACTCTTTTTGATTCTTCTCATCGATATAGGGATAATAATCTTTGGTCTAGTTTAATTGTAGGTGCAGGTTCTACTGTTGGTTTTGTTACAACACAAGGATTAGTGCATATTGGAATTGGAACAACTGCAGGATGCTCTATAATTAGAGAAACTACAAAAGTATTTTCATACCAGCCTGGCAAGTCATTAGAGGTAATGAATACTTTTGTGATGAATTCCAAAAAGACAAATTTACGTCAGAGAGTGGGATACTTTGGTGAAGATAATGGAGTTTATTTTGAAGTTGATGATAACACTGTTAATTTTGTTGAAAGAAGTATTGTATCTGGAATTACATCAGAAACTCGTGTACCACAATCATCTTGGTTATATGATAAGATGGATGGTACTGGACCCTCTGGTTATGTATTGGACACTTCTCAGGCACAAATTTTTTGGATGGATATTGAGTGGTTAGGAGTTGGGACTGTAAGAGTTGGTTTTGTGATTGATGGGCAATTTATTCATTGTCATTCATTTCATCACGCAAATAAAATTCAATCAACATATATTACAACTGGTTCATTACCACTAAGATATGAGATTGCAAATACTGGAATAACAACAAGTTCAAGTCTTTTGAAGCAGATTTGTTCTACAGTCATTTCAGAAGGTGGATATGAACTTCGTGGGTTGCAGCAAGCAGTAGGTACAGCAATTACGTCACCAGTAGGATTGACAACATCATCATCATTCTATAATGTAGTTTCAATTCGTCTTAAATCAAATCCAGATAGATTAGATGCAATTGTAATTTTGACTGCACTTTCACTTTTAGGCTCTACAAATAATGCAAATTACAATTGGCAAGTAAGAGCAAGTGGAGTATCAGCTGGGGGAACTTGGGTAAGTGCGGGAGCTGATAGTGCTGTTGAATATAAACTTGATGGTTCAACTTATAGTGGAGGAAGAACTTTGGCATCAGGATTTTTCAATTCATCTCAACAAGGCTCTACTCCAGTTGATATTCTTAAAGAAGCACTGTTTAAGTTTCAATTAGAAAGAGATGGATTGACTAAAACTCCATATGAATTATCATTAGTTTGTACTAGTGATACTGCAGGAGCTAATGTATTTGCTTCTATTGATTGGGAAGAGATAAGCAGATAGTTGCAGTTATTATGATTTTAGTGTAGAATAAATATTCTTATAATCAAGTTGTTGATATAGTGGCTATTAAGAAACCATCAGACTATTTTAAGAAGGATATTCCATCTTTAGATAATTCAATTCAAGATCTGGAAAAAACTCCAGAATTGAATACATTTTCTGATGCATTTGAAGAATTTAAAAATAACTTAGGTAAAATTGAAGTTCTTTCAAAGTTTTCGGAAACTTTGGGTAATTATGAAGAAAATATTGAAAAAGTCAATTACATTTCACAAAAGATAGAAGAACTTCAATTAGATATTGAAAAATCCTTAAAAAAGGAAGATTTAGACCGTGCAATGATGTCTCAACTTCTTGTTGTTGAGAATAGCATTAGAGAAGTTCAAAATAAAGTTAAAGGAATTAACGAGAAAAATCTCAAAGAAATTCGTTCGGATGTTACATCACTGATTGAATCTGTAAATGAATTTTTTGAAAATGATGTTCCAAAATATAAAAAATTAATTATTGATTCTGAACTTCGTACTAATAACAGGTATGAGGAATTAGAAGAAAATGTAAGTGATACTTTTGGAGAAATTCAAGAATTTATTGAAGAAAAATATGAAAATTTACAAAAAAATCTTCAAGGAATTAATGAACAAAAACTTGCCGAAATCATTAGTGATTTTAAGGTTTTAGACCAATCAATTTTAGAACTTAAAGAACAAGAGATACCAAAGTATAAAGGTTTAATCTTTGAAACTGAATTAAAAACTGAATCTAAGTTAATTGATTATGATGAAAAACTTGAAAAAATTCTTGTTGGATTTGATGAAAATATTCAAGAAACTATTTCTGGTTTTGATGAGAAGGTAGAAAGTAAAATTGAAGGTCTTCAAAAATCAATTGAAGAAGTGAATAATGATATTATAATTCTTAAAGAACAAGAAATACCAAAATATAAAAACTTTATTGTTGAAACTGAATTAAAAACTGAAGTTAAGCTAACTGAGTTTGATGAAAAACTAAATCAAACTCTAAATGATGTAATAAAAAAAATTAATTTAGTTGAAGGAGATAAGACTCATTTAGTTGAAATTGTAAATGATAAAATACAAGAAATTCAAAACATTAAAGATAATGTAGTTGAAGATTTGAAGGTTAGTGAAGATTATAAAAAAGAAATCAATAAAAAAGTTTCTGATTTAGAGATTGAAATTATAAGAAATGAATCTCACATCAAGATTCAAAATGAGAATCTAGAACAAATACAAGAAAATGTTCGCTCAGCAATTCAAAAATTAAATTTTGAAGAGATTGAAGAACAAAATTATGAATTGGGGAAAAAAGTAAAATATCTTGAGGAAATTTTTGATAAATTTAGCGAAGAAAAAATTCTTACTGAGAATATTATTGTAGAACCCCCATCAACCAATAATAAAGATTCATTAACACCCATAGACCAAAATTTTGTTACTTTAGAGCAATTACAACAACATTACCGTCTTTTTATAAATCGCATTCAGCAACAACTTGCCACTATTGGTGGAGGTGGTGAAACTCGTTTTGAGTTTTTGGATGATGTTGATAGAGATAGTGTAAAGCAAGATGGGTACATTATTCAATATAGTTCTTCTTCTGGTAAGTTTATTGGAACATCCTATGTTCCTGGTGGAGGAGGTGGAGGGGGTGGTAGTTCATCTCAATGGGTTACAACATCTGCTGGAATTCATACTCTATCTAACGTTGGAATTGGAACCACAAATCCAACATCAGCACTTGATGTAGTTGGTGGGGCAAAAGTTTCTGGAGTAGTCACAGCATCAAGTTTCTCTGGTAATGCTTCAAGTGCAACTTATGCTACTAATTCTGGTATAGCTACTTATGCAACTTCTAGTGGTATTGCGACTTATGCAACAACTTCTGGAGTATCTACAAGTGTCATAGGTGGCATTGGTTCTATTGCACAACTTCAAGTCACTGGAGTTTCAACATTTACCAATGGTCCAGTATTGATTGGTACAGCAATTTCTACGGGAATCGCATCACAAAGATTACAAGTCACTGGCGATGCTTATGTAAGTGGTAAATTGGGAATAGGTTCTACTGCCCCAGGTGTAGAATTAACTGTTATTGGAACTATACAAACAGGATCTGCAACAATTTATACAACAATAGGACAAGATGGTGGTAGAAATATTGAACTTGGCGTTGGTTCAACCACTTTCGATACTTATATTGATTTTCAGGGTTCTCCAACATATACTGATTATGCTGCAAGAATTATCAGAACTTCTGGGGATAATGGCAATCTTAATATTTTAAACCGTGGAACTGGTGCTGTTAGAATAACATCACAAGATACAGGTGCAATTGATTTTGCAACTACTAATATTCTTAGACATAGAATAAATTCTGATGGAGTATTTACTGTTGGAACTGCAACATCAACAGGAACAGCAAGTCAAATATTCCAAGTCACTGGTGGTGCCTATGTTTCTGGTAATCTTGGTATTGGAACCACAAATCCAACATCAAGATTAATGGTATTTGGAGATGGAAACTTTACTGGTGTTGTCACTGCTACAACATTTAGCGGTAATGCAACCTCAGCAACTTATGCAACTTCTAGTGGGATTGCTACTTATGCTACTAATTCTGGTATAGCAACTTATGCAACTTCTAGTGGTATCTCCACATACTCTATCTCATCAGGTATTTCTACTTATTCAACTTCATCAGGAATATCAACATCAGTTATAGGTGGTATTGCATCAGTTACCCAATTAAATGTTTCTGGTGTTACTACTCTTGGAATTTTAACTGTAGGTAATGTATTCTCTACTGGTATTATAACTGCTACAACCTTTAGTGGTAATGCAACTTCAGCAACGTATGCTACTACTTCTGGTATAGCAACTTACGCTACATCATCAGGTATTTCTACTTACGCTACATCATCGGGAGTATCAACATCAGTTATAGGTGGTATTGCATCTGTTACTCAATTAAATGTCTCTGGTATTACTACTTTAGGTATAGTAACTGCCACTAGTGCATTTGTTTCTGGTATTGTTACTACTGGAACTCATAACCTAACTACAGGTAACACCTACCAAATCAACGGTACTTCTGTTCTCAGTAATAATACACTTGGTTCTGGAGTTGTTAATTCTTCTTTAACATCGGTTGGAACTCTTGGAAGTCTTAATGTCACTGGTGTTACTACTCTTGGAATTTTAACTGTAGGTAATGTATTCTCTACTGGTATTATAACTGCTACATCCTTTAGTGGTAATGCTACTTCAGCAACGTATGCTACATCATCTGGTATTGCTACTTATGCCATTAATTCAGGTATAGCAACTTATGCAACTTCTAGTGGTATCTCAACATACTCTACCTCATCGGGTATATCAACTTACGCCACTACTTCTGGTATAGCAACTTATGCTACATCATCGGGAGTATCAACATCAGTTATAGGTGGTATTGCATCAGTTACCCAATTAAATGTTTCTGGTGTAACTACTTTAGGTGTAGTAACTGCAGGAAATATATTTTCCACTGGTATCATCACTGCAACTAAATTTGTAGGAGATGGAAGTTTACTGACTGGTATTGTTGCCTCTGGTTCTGGTATTATTATCAGGGATGATGGAGTTTTAGTTGGAACTACTACATCAATTGATTTTGGTGCTAATTTAACAGTATCTCCAGTTTCTTCTGGTGTTGTAACTGTTACTTCTTCCAGTTCATCTCAATGGGTTACAACAGCTGCTGGAATTCACACCTTATCTAATGTTGGTATAGGAACCACAAATCCAACATCAGGATTAACGGTATTTGGAGATGGAAATTTTACTGGTGTTGTCACTGCTACAACATTTAGTGGTAATGCAACCTCAGCAACGTATGCAACTTCTAGTGGGATTGCTACTTATGCTACTAATTCTGGTATTGCCACTTATGCTACATCATCAGGTATTGCCACTTATGCTACATCATCAGGTATTGCTACTTATGCTACTAATGCAGGAATATCAACGTATGCTACATCATCAGGTATTGCCACTTATGCTACTAATGCAGGAATTTCTACTTATTCAACTTCATCAGGAATATCAACATCAGTTATAGGTGGTATTGCATCAGTTACCCAATTAAGTGTTTCTGGAATTTCAACAGTAGGATTTATTACTGCTACTGGTGCTTTTGTTTCTGGTGTTACTACATCTGGCGGTGTTAATGTAACCACAGGTAACACCTACCAAATCAACGGTACTTCTGTTCTCAGTAATAATACACTTGGTTCTGGTGTTGTTAACTCTTCATTAACATCGGTTGGAACTTTAGGGCAACTTAATGTTTCTGGTGTTACTACTCTTGGAATTTTAACCGTAGGTAATGTATTCTCTACTGGTATTATAACTGCTACATCCTTTAGTGGTAATGCTACTTCAGCAACGTATGCTACTACTTCTGGCATAGCAACTTATGCTACTAATGCAGGAATATCAACGTATGCTACATCATCTGGTATTGCCACTTATGCAACTTCTAGTGGCATATCAACTTACGCTACATCATCGGGAGTATCAACATCAGTTATAGGTGGTATTGCATCAGTTACCCAATTAAATGTTTCTGGTGTAACTACTTTAGGTATAGTAACTGCAACTAGTATGGTTATAGCTGGTATTACAACTGGTGGTGGATTTAATGCTACTACAGGTAATACTTTCCAAATCAACGGCACTTCAGTTCTTAGCAATAATACTTTAGGAACTGGTGTTGTTAATTCTTCCTTGACATCTGTCGGAACTTTAGGGCAACTTAATGTTTCTGGTGTTACTACTCTTGGAATTTTAACCGTAGGTAATGTATTCTCTACTGGTATTATAACTGCTACATCCTTTAGTGGTAATGCTACTTCGGCAACATATGCTACATCATCCGGTATAGCAACGTATGCTACATCATCAGGTATTGCTACTTACGCTACATCATCAGGAGTATCAACATCAGTTATAGGTGGTATTGCATCTGTTACTCAATTAAATGTATCTGGTGTAACTACAGTAGGATTTATTACCGCTACTAGTGCATTTGTTTCTGGTATTGTTACTACTGGAACACATAACCTAACTACAGGAAATACTTACCAAATCAATGGAACTAATGTTCTCAGTAATAATACTTTAGGAACTGGTGTTGTTAATTCTTCCCTAACATCGGTTGGAACTTTAGGACAACTTAATGTTTCTGGTGTAACTACAGTAGGATTTATTACCGCTACTAGTGCATTTGTTTCTGGTATTGTTACTACTTCTGGTGGTGTTAATGTAACTACTGGTAATGATTATGAGATTAATTCTATTTCTGTTCTTACATCAACCACTTTAGGAACTGGTGTTGTTAATTCTTCTCTAACATCTGTTGGAACACTTGGTCAACTTAATGTTTCTGGTGTTACTACTCTTGGAATTTTAACCGTAGGTAATGTATTCTCTACTGGTATTATAACTGCAACTTCATATAGAGGTGATGGTTCACAATTGACTGGTATTGTTGCCTCTGGTTCTGGTATTATTATCAGGGATGATGGAGCTTTAGTTGGAACTGCTACATCGATTGATTTTGGTGCTAATTTAACAGTATCTCCAGTTTCTTCTGGTGTTGTAACTGTTACTGCTTCAGGTGGAAGTTCATCTCAATGGGTTACAACATCCGCTGGAATTCATACCTTATCTAACGTTGGTATAGGAACCACAAATCCAAGATATTCTCTGGAGGTTGGTTCTGTTGGAACTTCTGGTACTTCTTTATATGTAAATGGTGATATTGCTATTGCTTCTAGTATTCGTGATTCTTCTAATGTAGTTGGTGCTGCAGGATCAGTTTTAACATCTACTTCCACTGGCATAAAATGGAACCCAATTAAAAGAACTGTTGGAGTAACAGTTGATGGTGGAGGAAGTGGAATTACAACTGGAACAAAGGGATATATAGAAGTACCATACTCAGGAATTATTGAAGAATGGAAAATTGTTTCTGATATATCAGGTTCAATTGTATTTGATGTTTGGAAATCAAACGCAGCAATACCAACAAATACAAATACAATTACTGCATCTGCTAAACCAACATTAACAACTTCTCAAAGAGCAACATCTACAACTCTTACTGGATGGACTACTATAGTTTCAGAAAACGATGTATTTGGATTTGAAGTTGAATCAGCATCATCAACAACCAAGGCAACCCTAATTTTAGTTATAAGACAGACATAATATGGCAACTCGACTTAAGACAGTAGAATACGCAATGCCTGTATTGGCATCTATGGTTGACAATACACTTACGGCACTTACCACAATAACAATAAATTTACCTGAAGCACCATCAGGAAGTGCTTTTAAATCTGTGATTGCAATGGTATCTGCAATGCAAACTGCTACTGCTGCAGGTAACGTTACTACAAGAAGAATAGATTTTTCTGTTGGTGGTGCAACTGCAGGAACACATACGAACTCCAACCTTTATACTGGTTCTGGTGAGGATATATTTGTATTCCATGCTGCAGATATGACTTCACATTTCGTAACAAACTGGACGACTGGAACATCAAAAACATTTGCTGCATCTGTTCTTATGGACGGAACTGCTACTGGTGTCGCATTTACGAATGTAAATGTAACAATATTCATTACTTATGAATATGATGATACTGCTACCACACAAATAAAAACCATTCGTATTCCTTTGAACTGTGGTGCTGGTTCTTTTGGTACTACAAAACCAGGAACTGCTAATGATACTATACCAAACCTTTCTACAGAACTACCAGAAGCAAGTAAAGTTTATAGAAATACTTTTATAACACTTCAAGGTATGAGGGGCATTAATGCTACAACTGACTCAACAATCACAATGCAACTTGATGCTACTACTGCTATTACTTCAGGAACTTTTGAAGGTGGACAGAATACTAACTACTTTATGAGATATGTATGGGACGTTAGTGCTGTTTTAAATACTGCATCAACAATGGGATTTTTTGCTTGGTCCAATTTAGCAAGTGCTTGGTTTCACATGCAGGCATGGTTAACAGTAACTTATGAGTTTGATGCGACTTCTTCAAATGATACTTATGTTTCTTTATTTTTACCTATGGAAGTAGATTCTCCTATGGGTAATACTTCAACTACTTGGGTACGTGCTTCTAGAGATGTTTGGATTCAAGAACCATCTACAATAACAACAAAACAAATTGCATTTTATTCTTTCTGGGAACAAACTGATGCGATTGCTGGTTTAAACCAAAGAATTGGAACAGGTGCCTTTAGTGCGATTACAGCAGATGTTTCTACTCAAACTGCTGGTTCTAACTGTGCTATGGTTAAAAATAATTCGGCATTTACATTAGCAGCAGGAAAAAATACTATAAATTGGGATATATACAGAACTGATACTGCCGACTTGGGATTTGGTACTAGTGGATTTTGGATAGTTAACTATACCGCAGGAAAACCAACAGGAGGATATGGTGCAGCAAGTCATACGGTGTTCTATAATCTAGGTTCCTTTTTTGATGGTGCTGCTTCTACTGAAGATGTACTGAATGCTATAGCACCTTCTATACCAGAAACTGAGTATTTCTTTACATCAGTTGGAACTGAGTTTAAATACATTTCAAACAATGTAACTTCACCTTCTGGAATATCTATTCAAACTGAACAAACCACAGGAGAAGGTGGTTTTAACTGGAAATCTGTTTATGTTGATACTAATAGTACTGACCCAGAAACTGGACTTCATACTGTTTATGCTACAGCAAGAGATGTATTTAAGAGATGGCTTGGTGATGACTATTCCAGTAGACTAGATTTAGAAACTTCCAGAAGATGGAGAAGTTGTATTTCTTCAGCAACATCAGGAGGTACTGCGTTCCATTATTTGAATTTGATTTTTACCTATCATACGATAACCAAAACTGTTTCTGGAAATATTACTGGTAGTTCTGGAGGTTTAGTTACTATTTCTGTGTATAGAGAATCAACTGGAGAAAAGATTTTACAAACGACAAGAACTGGTGATGGTTCTTATTCCGTCACTTGGTATGATGGTACTGAAACTTTATATTCAGCAGCATATGAAAGCAGTACAAAGTTAGGTCGTTCAGATAATGGAGTTGCTGTATAATGGCATTTGATATTGCTCTTAGAGATAATGGTGCTGGAACATTTGATATTAATTTAACAAGTGCTGTAGCAACTGAAAAATCTATTACTTTCTTAGGATTAGTGATATCTCAAATTTCAAGCACTACCGAGACCTCTTGTGTCTTTGAAGAATAAATACTTAAAAAGAATATAAGAATGAATAAGTATTCTAAAATTTTACATCATATTGGTTCTAACAAACCCAAAACTCCTAAGAGTTCTTCTGGTAAGAAAAGAACTTATGAGGAATATGAAGAAGAACAGAAAAAAACAGAAGTTGATAGATTAAAAGAACAAACACAACAACTTACAGAGAATATTGAGTTCTTGCAAAACTTGGTAGTGAATCAACACGATGATGTTTATGAACTTCGTCAGCAAATTAAGAATACTCCTATTCCACAACCAAAGAAAAATCTTAATGAAGGTTTACTGAATGAACCACCAACTGTAAAAAATAAGGACCCTCTTACTCCATTAAATCAAAATTATGTAACCGTTCAACAACTAAGCGACCATTATCGACTTTTTACTAATCGCATTCTTGAACAGATGGCGACGATTGGTGGAGGTGGTGAAACTCAATTTAAGTATCTTGATGATGTTGTAAACTTTATTTTTGTTGGAACTAAGAATGATTTACCTCCAGCAGTAAACGGAGTAATTACTCTTAAAGATAATTATACTTATTTCTTCACAACTACTGTAGATTTACAGGGTAATCGTTTAGTTGCTGGTGATAACACAACGATTCTTGGTGGTTCTTCCGAGAATTGCAGAATCAAATCTACAGGAATTGCTACTGATGTTGCACTTTTAAGTAGTATTTATTCTCTTCCAATTCGCAATATTACGTTTGAAGCACCTTATGCAATTAATCTTGTCGCATCAAATCCTGCAGTTCACGCACTGGATTGGTTTGGAGTAAACTTCACTGATTGTGCAAAGGTAGGTATTATTTCAAGTTATAATAATTTTATCTTGCTTGATGGTGCATTTTTGAATTCTCAGGATTTGACTTTCAATGGAACGACAGGAACAGTAGGATTTAATCAGTGTTTGTTTAGTGGAAACTTTGGATTGGGTGGAACAAAATCTATTCTTAATTTTCCAAGTACTTTTATTTGTACTAGAAGAATTCGTACAACAGTTTGTTCATTCGTAGTTCCTTCTGGTTATACTGGTATCACAGTTCAGGATGGTGTTACATTCTCTCAACCTGAAAGTTTTATTATACAGACTTGTAATTTTTCAGGACCTGGAACTAAGATTGGAGTGAGTACTCATACTGATATTAATGGTAGAGATAGTTTCTTTGAAGGAAATCGTGGTATAGACAATACATTTCCTTCTGGTCAATTTTATATGCGAAATAATTCTCAGGTGACTGAAATTGGTGTTGGTAATACAAATGTTTGGACTAAAATTGCTGGTGTGACGACAACTACAGGGGCAACTAATTCCAAATTCATCGCATCTAATAATCGTCTAACCTACAATGTTGCGATTGATAGAAGAATGTTGTCTCAAGCAACAGTAACATTTACTATAGATAGACTAGGAATAGATGCCGATGTTGAATTTGGGATTTTAGATTATACCGCATCTACTGGAATAGGAACGATTTTACAATCTTCAACTACAATTTCTAAACTCTCTGTTCATGGAACATACTATACTGTACACTTAACTGATATTCATGATCATAATCAAAATGATTATGTGGAACTTTATGTTCGTAATAAATCGGATGATGGTGATATTTTAGTTACTGATATGAGTTTGCTTCTTACTTCTATTTGATTGGGGGCTTGACAGGGTTTCCTGACAATGTTATGATAAATACAACAACAGGTTAAGGAATGTAACAAAACCTTAACGTTGTCCTCTGCCTAACCGAGACCTATGGGGAGGTTAAACACAGTCTCTCATACCTACACTGGAGGGTGGTGTAGGAATATCTGTACCGTTCAGCTCCCCCTGAATTTTTACTTACCCTTTTTAACAAATGACTGCTACAATTGCTACACGCCGTTCTGGCGAAAACCTCTGGGAATCTTTTTGCCAGTGGGTTACTTCTACCGATAATCGTCTTTATGTCGGGTGGTTCGGAACCCTTATGATTCCTTGCCTTCTTGCTGCGACGACTTGTTTTATTATTGCATTTATTGCAAATCCACCTGTAGATTTGGATGGTGTAAGAGAACCTATTTCGGGGTCTCTCATGTATGGAAATAACATAATCTCTGCTGCAGTACTACCTACTTCAAATGCGATTGGATTGCATTTTTATCCTATTTGGGAGGCACAATCTATTGATGAATGGCTTTATAATGGAGGAAGTTGGCAACTTATTGCTTTTCACTTTCTTATTGGTATTTGGTCATATCTAGGCCGTGAGTGGGAACTTTCATTTCGGATTGGTATGAGGCCGTGGATTGCTGTTGCCTATAGTGCTCCTGCTATTGCTGCAACTTCGGTATTGTTTATATATCCTTTTGGTCAAGGTTCGTGGAGTGATGCTCTTCCTTTGGGAATTAGTGGGACCTTCAACTTTATGATGGTGCTACAGGCTGAGCATAATGTGCTAATGTCGCCATTTCACATGGCGGGAGTTGCTGGCGTATTCGGTGGAGCACTATTTGCCGCACAACACGGTTCATTAGTAACGAGTTCCATTATTCGTGAAACAACCGAAACTGAATCTCAAAATTATGGTTATAAATTCGGCCAAAATGAAGAGACTTATTCAATTGTAAATGCTCATGCTTATTTCGGTAGGCTCTTTTGGCAATATGCGAGTTTTAATAATTCTCGTTCTCTGCACTTTTTACTTGCTGCTTGGCCTGTAGTTGGAATTTGGCTTGCCTCAGTTGGAGTTATGTGCTTCTCATTTAATGTCAATGGATTTAATTTTGTGCATAGTATTCAAGACAATCAAATGCGAACAATTCCCACATGGGCGGATGTATTAAATCGGGCTGGACTCGGAATTGAAACTTCTCACGAAAAAAATTCACATCAATTTCCTCTAGATCTGGCTAAATCATCTTCTTATGAAATCGCATTAAAATCTCCAGATATTGGTTGATATTTAAAACAAAAACTTTACATAATCTCTCTTATTCTATATAATTATAAGGGAGATTTTTTTGTTTAAGATGATTACTTACATAGCAAGAAATACTATTAATGGTAAATTTTATATTGGTAGTACCTTTAATTTTGAAAGAAGAAAACAAGAACACTTAGAATCAAAAAATAATTATCCATTTCAAAACTCTCTTCGTAAAAATCCAGATAAGTATGAATGGGAAACTTATATTGATGATTGCGATTTACCAATATTAGAGCAATCATTATTGTATATGTGGTGGGGAAAGTCACAGTGTTATAATATAAATCAATATGCTTCTCGCCCACCAGACCCGACTGGTAGAAAAGTTAAAGAAGAAACTAAACAAAAAATAAGTAAAAATCTTAAGGGTAGACAAACAAGTAAAAAACAAAAAGAAGCAGTATCCGAATCAAATAAGATACGCAAATTGAGTGAAAACACATTAAAGAAAAAGTCGGAAGCGGTGAGTGGTGAAAAAAACCCATTTTATAGGAGAAAGCATAGTCCAGAAACAATAGAAAAATATAAAAAACAAAGAAAAGGATTAAGGTGGTGGTATAATGAGAATACTAAACAAACTTGTATGTCTAAAGAATTTCCAGGTGAAGGATGGTGTCCAGGTAGAAAATAAACACCTTATCATAAGACCTAATAAAGATTTACTCATAAACTATGAAAACCCAAACACTTGAAGAATGGAAAACCGAATATGTTACAAAAGAAAAAATAGAGAAGATGGTAAAGATGGGTGCAACTCAAGAACAAGCAGAACGACATTATAATGAACTAGCAGAAACGATTTATAGCCTATGTAATGTTCAACCTATGAGTAATGTGGGTGGAGAAGTATTCCTTAACATAAGATATAAACCATCACTTGGAAACACCGATTGACATAAGACTCCCAACTCTGCTAAGATAATCATAAAACCCAAAACATATGAAAAAACTTATCTCATTAGAAGAACATAATAAAATCAAAACACAAATTAACGAGACTGGAGGAAACGGTATTGCTTGTCCAAACTGCGATAGTGAATTATTTGATTCTCCCAACAATATAGTTTTAACTAGTTATCCTCCACAATATCTTATTATATGTAAGAATTGTAATTATAAAGGAATGAGATACTAATGATAAACCCAATAATTAAAATCACCGAATAATATGAGTCACAATCCTCAACACGAACCTATGGAACCCTGGATAATATGGGCAGGCGTAGGTATTATGATGTTCACAGTTATCATATTCGTCATATTTACTCTTTCAGTAATGTATTTTTAAGAATATGTTTTTCATTCTCACAGTCTTCATACTCTTCGGAATCTTTATGTTTATAATGTCTCAACTTAAACAAAAATACTCCCAATAAAATCCCAAGAATACTCTAACTTTTTATCTTGAATTATTTTCCAAGTATGTTTTTTGTTACTAATGGTTCTTATAAGAGTTCTAATTTCTTCATTAAAATCTATACTTAACAATTCAAGACATAAAGTAATTGTTTGTTTCTTATTTCTTTTAAGTCTTCTTATAAGTAATTTTTTGTCTTTATCTTCTTCTAGTAATAGATTTAAACGCTCAATTTTTTTATCGTGGATATGATACTTTAATTCAGAAATTTTATTATCATTATTTAAATAATCTTTTAGTATATCAACATTATCAATATATAATTTTAATAATTCTTCTTTTTCAGGTATTTTCATTTTTATATAATTTATTAAGGTTCTTTTTATTTTCTTTATTCTTTTTATTGAAATTTGTTTGTTGATCTAAATCTTTTAATTTAGATTTTTCATTATGTCTTTTAACTAGTCTACTAATGACATCTACATTTTGGGCATTTATTCCTTCATCATCTCCTCTATGAACCATAGCATATGTGTTCTTTTGAATAGTATTAATTGCTCTTTCTTTATGGTTTTCTTTATTTGATTTAGTCATAAAGTTTTTAGAAACTTTCATCTTATGTGCATCAATATCATTACCAATTTTCTTTTTTCTATTAATTTGCCTACTTACTTTATCCTCAGGAAATATTTTAAATTTTTCAGTTAATAATATAAATTCTTTATAAGTTCTCATATAAATTTTATTTGTATTTATGTTTTTCATTCTCACAGTCTTCATACTCTTCGGAATCTTTATGTTTATAATGTCCATTACACAAGACCTCTAAGAATCCTACATATAGAGGTTGCTTTTTACCGATGAAAACCATAACATTTACAGAAGATCAAATTAAACTCCTAGCAGATGCTGTATGGATGCGTCAGAGATGCTTCATCGCAGGAGATAGAAGATTTAAAGAATATGGCGCAATGTTAGATGATATTCTTGAAGATATTGAATACCTTCCATCAAAATTCTGATTATGACTTACGATACAGTTTTTATCAGCGACACGCACATTGGTACTCCTAGATGCAATGTAGAAAAATTACTCACATTTCTTAAGAATCTCAAAACTAAAAAGTTAGTAATGGTAGGTGATATAATAGACATCTACTGTATGGAAAAATATAATACTCATTGGACTAAAGAACATATGGAATGTGTTCATCAAATTTTTAAATTGATTAGAAGAGGAACAGAAGTCGTTTATATTCTTGGAAATCACGAGGCACAAATTCGTCGTTATTGTAATTTTCAATATAGAAACTTTAAAATGGTATATGAATATGATCATGTAGATGCAAAGGGGAATAAGTTTCTTTGTGTTCATGGTGATAAGTATTCGGAGTATTCTTCTGGATCCTGGAAGCAATTGATCTTCAATAAAGGATATGAACTAATTACCCCTCTAAGTTTATTCCTCGAAAGATTTTTTGGTTTCTCTTTGGTTTATGCTCTTAAAAATAGTGTAAGAGGTAAGAATTATATCGACCGATATGAGAATGATATTGCAACACATTGCATAAAAAAGGGTAGAACATACAGTGGAGTTATTTGTGGTCATATACATTCGGCAAATATTAGAAATTTTGAAGATATTACTTATATGTGCTGTGGAGATTTTGTAGATACTTGTTCTGCAATTGTGGAAAAGAATGGAATCTATTGCTTGGAAAAGTATTGAATAATATCTTCAAATCACAACAATTCATAGACACTCCAAAAAGAACTTCTTATAATTACTAAGGAGTTCTTTTTCTTTTATGAAGATCTTTTTAGACACAGCAGACGTTTCAATGATTAGTTCAGCATATGATACTGGACTACTGGATGGAGTTACTACAAATCCCACTTTGATTCTTAAAAGTGGTAGACAACTTCAAGAAGTTATTAGTGAAATTGGAAAAACATTCCCAGAGTTAGAAAGCATTTCGGCAGAAGTCGTTGCAGATACGGCAGAGGAAATGCTTACAGAAGCAAAACATTATTATACAATCGCACCAGCAGTTACAATCAAAGTTCCTTGTACCGTAGAAGGATTGAAAGCATGTAAGCATCTTTCCTCACTTGGTATCAAAACAAATGTAACTCTTGTGTTCTCGGTAGCACAGGCAATACTTGCATCAAAGGCAGGAGCAACTTATATCTCACCATTCGTGGGTCGTTGGATGGATAATTCTGTAGATGGTATTGAACTCATCAAGAATATTCGTAAGTCATTTGATTACTCAGGAACCAGCACACAGATTCTTGCAGCATCTCTTCGTGATGTAAGACAAGTAGAACAATCTGCACTTTATGGTGCTGATGTTGTTACAATTCCTCCAATCGTATTCTGGGGAATGTATAAAAATATTTTAACGGATAAAGGACTGGAGTTATTCCAGAAGGACTGGGAGGAAGTTCTGAAAGGAAAAGAATGAAACGCGAAGATCAGTGCTGGAATTTCATAATGTCCTCATTTGCGAGAACTTATGGAGTTGAAAGAACTATGCGTGAGCAAAAATTTCATGAAATTGCATTAGAATGGTGTGATGATCATAACTACACTTGTGATGTTCATCTGGATGACTTAGATAAAGTTGATTTGTATTTTAGAAACATTTATAAAAACTGGGAGAATTAAATGAAAGTCGGTTTGATTGGTTTGGGGAGAATGGGAGAAGGAATGTCCCGTCGTATGATGAAAGCAGGAATTGAAGTCTGGGGTTATAGAAGAAACTATGAAAAAGCAAAAGAAGCATTTGAAAACGGATATATTAACGGTGCTGCAGATTCTATACAAAGCCTTGTTCAAGTAGTTAAGGGTAGTGGATTACAACCAGGAATTTTCCAGATGGTAGTTCCTGCAGAAACAGTAGAGGAAACGATTAATGAGTTACTACGATATTGTGGTGAAGGAGATATTATTATTGATCATGGCAATAGCAATTTTAAAGACAGTCGGAAGAGAGCAGAACGCCTGGCAAAGTTGGGTATCCAATATATTGATTGTGGCACTAGCGGCGGTGTTTATGGTTTGGATCGTGGATACTGTCTTATGGTTGGTGGCGGAGATACTGCAGTCGCCACTTGTAAAAGCATTTTTAATGCCCTCTCTCCAGGAGTCAGTGCTGCCCCGAGGACTGAGTTTGACTCGGATGTAACGTCCGCAGAGCACGGTTGGTTGCACTGTGGTGGTCCTGGCGCTGGTCATTTTGTGAAGATGGTTCATAACGGCATTGAGTATGGCATCATGCAAGCATATGCCGAAGGTTTCAACATTATCAAGAATGCTAATAATGGAGCACAGTATGTCAGAGAAGGAGACGCAGAGGTTGCGCCAATGGCAGACCCAGAATCCTACTGCTATGATATTGATGTTGCTGAAGTTGCTGAGTTATGGCGTCGTGGTAGCGTCGTTGGTAGCTGGTTACTTGATCTTACTGCTGATGTGTTGCGCCGCAGCCCAAATCTTACACAATTCTCTGGGGGAGTATCCGATAGTGGTGAGGGTCGTTGGACTGTTAATGCCGCTGTGGATCTGGGGGTCCCTGCTCCCGTCATCACAACTGCTCTTTATGAAAGATTTAATTCACGCAATCTGGGCACTTTCGCTGCCAAGATTCTAAACGGTATGAGATATATGTTCGGTGGTCATCACGTTCGGTAGTGACTTGAGAATCTAAATACTTAAGATTCGCACATTACGAATGCTCTATTCATCCTCAGAAGAATTGCTTTATAATCTAGAAGCAACATCAAGTTCGGAGGCAAAAAGAAAATGGAGACAATCAATTAAAGAACAATGGAATTTCAAATGTGCATATTGTGAAAGTGAAGAAAATCTTACTTTAGATCATATTACACCAAAAGCAAAGGGTGGAACTGATAGAATTACAAATTTACTGTGTGCCTGTAAAGATTGTAACAATTCAAAGGGTCATCAAAAGTGGAATGAGTGGTATATGAACCAAGACTTCTTTACCACCGAAAGATTATCTGCAATCATAAACTGGCAGAATCAAATTGCCGAAAATGAATTGGTGGTTTATCGTCCAAGAAAAGTTCCTCCATTATTTTAATTATTATGATTTCTACAACAACTCCTTATAAACTTGCAGAAATAATTCGTGATACTTGGCCACAACTTTACAGATCGCCAAAAATAATCTATAATAAGACAAATACCTTAAAAAAGAATGAATGACTATTGGGTGGTGATTGAAACTTCTACAGGAAGGGTAATTTCTCATTGTGGTGAGGAAACTGATGCAATAATGATGGTATCCTTTGATTCTCACAAAAGAACTTATAGAAAGCAAAAATTTATTATGGATCAGGTAATTGATATTTCTTCTACTACAGATAAGCAATTACCTGGGCAACTTGGTCTTCCTCAAGGTAATATGCCAACATTAAATTCTTATGTAGAAAAACTTTCCCAAAGTGAAGCAGTTCCTTTTGTTGTTAAATAATTTTTTAATTCAATTAAATCTATGAAATTTACTATTTACAGTAAGGACGGTTGTCCATATTGCACAAAAATAAAACAGGTGTTAGAGTTGTCTAATCTTGAACACGTAATTTATAAATTAAACGAAGACTTTACTAAAGAACAGTTTTATGCTGAATTTGGAGAAGGTTCTACTTTTCCTCAGGTAATTTTAAACGACCAACAACATTTGGGTGGTTGTACAGACGCTGTTCAATTTCTAAAGGAGAATAGTTTGATTTGACAAAAGGACAACAAGAAAAAGGAAAACTAAATAATAATGAATCCCAAATTAATAGGGGTGTTGAACTACTACTACGCAATAGGAGAAGAAAAGAATCAAAACCAAAAACCTTCCAAATGAAGTTTGGTAAAATGATCTCTTTTCTAAAAAGGGAATTTCATTTTTACTTAGAATTTCATTTTGATATAATAAAAAAATAAATTCCCCCGAGGTATTAAAAATGGAATCAGCAACACCTTACATTCTTTTCTTCTGTGCTGTAGGAATTTTAGGTTCTTTTTTAATCGGAATTATGATAGGATGGTTTGGAAATGATATTGTTTATGCATTCTTAAATAAGAGTAAATATCCATCAGTTCATCCTGAAATGTTTGATGAAAATGGAAATCTTATTCCAGATGAAATTTTAGCAGTTTCATTCAATCCAGACTTTTTAGAAGATGAAGATACTGATGAAGATAATGATGAATCTTAATATATCAATTTTTAAATTTTAGTAAATTAAATTAATTTTATGACTACATTAAAATCAAAGAGAACAGTTGAAAAACCGATTGACACTCTTCCCAATAACCCTTTTATTTTTGAAATTTTAGATCTTGCATCGAAGCAAAGAACAAATGCAAGAAAAGTTGAAGTTTTGAAAACTTATGAAGATATTTCATTAAAGACTATTTTAATTTGGAACTTTGATGAAACTGTAATTTCTGTTCTTCCTGAAGGTGATGTTCCATATGCAAGTACAGGTGAACAAACATCATACAGTGGCACATTAAGTTCTAAAATTGATGATGCAGTATCGAAAATGGGTGAATTGAATACTAATTCATTGGGTTCTATGGATCAAGGAATGTCTTCAATTCGTAAAGAGTATAGAATGTTTTATAATTTTGTGAAGGGAGGCAATGATGGCTTGAGTTCTCTTCGTAGAGAAACGATGTTTATCAATATTCTTCAAGGACTTCATCCTAAAGAAGCTGAAATTTTAGTTCTTGTAAAGGATAAAAAACTTGAGAATAAATATAAAATTACAAAAGAAGTTGTGAATGAAGCTTATCCCGATATTGTTTGGGGCAATCGTTCGTGAGTACTGTATTAGGAGTAAGGAAAAAAATGGCAGAAAGTAAAAACAATTCAAAAAAATTTCTGCCTAGTGAATATGGTTGTGAAATTCTTTTGGAAAAAACTACCTTAGAAAAGGCAAAGGACACTTCATTTCCAAATGATGCATACTTGATTTGGTATGTGTATGAAAATCAAAACTACATTGATTTAGTTCGTGGAACAAGAGTTCGTGTTTTTGATATGTATTATGATAATTATGGCTCAGATGCAATTAAAAAGATAGATTTTGGCTATGGACGTACAAACCCTAGACTTTGGGGTTACAAACAACCTGAGAAAAAGAAAAGAAGATGAGTGCAGGATTTGGAGGAGATCCGAACCAAGGAAGGCTTGGAAAGGATGCGAAAATTACAATTAATCTAGATAATATTGATTCAATCATCAAACAATATAAAAAAATTAAAAAGTATCAAAAATCATCTTTATATACCATTAAATCGATGGATGGAACTGAAGATATTGTGAGTTCATTAATAAAGGAAGCGGAGGAAAATCCACTGTAAAATGGGAAAGCATTATCTACTTAACTTATATGGATGTTCTTTTGTCCTTCTGGATGATGAGAGATGTCTTATCGATTTATTAGAAAATGCAGCAATTGTGAGTGGTGCTAATGTAATTCAAACTATTTCAAAGAAGTTTGAACCACAGGGAGTAACTATTCTTTGTTTACTTTCAGAAAGTCATATTAGTATTCATACATATCCCGAATTAGGAAATTGTTATGTGGATATTTTTACCTGTGGTGCCGCAAATCCAAAGATTGGATGTGATCGTATTATTGAGCAGTTAAATCCTCAATCATATGATCTTAAGTTTGTTGGGAGATAAAATTGTATTGTTTGATACATTATAACTTGCATAAATCTTAAAAGGATGCTATAATTCATCTTACGTTCATCTCATTAAATGAGACGCAAGTAGGACGACGCGGAACGCAAATCGTTCATTCGCTATTCGCAAATAGCGAACGGAAACGCCGCCCGAAGGAACGGGAATTAAAACTCTCATTCTGGAGGAAAATCCTAATGTCCAAAGTCGTATATCGTGGTGTTGAATATGACACCCAAAAGCGTATTGAATATCAACAGCAAATGATGCAGCAACCTCAACAATACAACGAAACCTATCGTGGTGTTAAGTTTGTAAAAGAGGGACACAAATGAACACTTATTTCGTTCGTTATCTCAAAAGAAAAGCAAAGAAGGAAAAACTCCTTCAAGTAGCACAACTGAATATGGCAAAAAAACCACAAGTTGCCTGAAACTGAGGGGATTGACTTCCCCTCTTTTTTTATGTAAAATGAATTGAATTAAGTTCTATTATATGAATAAAGAAAGACTAAAACTGATTGTAAGAAATTTGGAATTGCTTACACAATCTTTAAAGGAAGAACTTGAAATGGATGAAATTGTTGAATATTCTGAAGAAAAAGTTGAATATTCAATTGATGATTATGATGAAGTATTCTATGACAATGAGGATTGATAATAAATGAAACCTATTAAAGCAAAAGACCTTCTTGAACTTGATAAGAGACTTGAAGTAGTAAAACTTCAAGGATATCCAATTCCAGAGCAGGTAATTTACCAAGCAGGAAAGTGTGACTATTCGGAAATTCCTATTCATCATCAACAAATTCCTACACCGCAGAAGTGTGGTGAGTGGATCGTAGATACACTACTTGCAAATGAGAGGGGTCATTATGGATGTTATTCATCTGATACTGAAGTATTAACTGATAAAGGTTGGGTATATTGGAGTTCTGTAACCAAAGAAACAAATCTTGCCTCTTATGACACTAAAACTGGTGTTGTATGCTTCGAAAAACCCTCTGCAGTTCAGTGTTGGGATTATACAGGAAAAATGTATCATTTGGAGGGTCAATCCTTAGACTTTTTAGTAAGTCCAGACCATAGAATGATCGTTCAGTCCAGACATAATGATGGAACTTGGTCTTCTTCATATGCAATAACAGCAGAAGAAGTATTCAATAAACCAGTTAGATACATTACATCTGGAATTCTATCAGAATCTGAAAGAATTCAAATTGAAACACCAATAGATAATCCTCTATTTTGGAGTCTTATTGGATTTTGGGTTGGTGACGGGGATAGACATACAAGTAAAAATACCCTTCGTTTTCATCTAAAATTAGAGAGAAAAATTAACTATTTGGAAAGTATTTGTGCTGAATTGGGATTGGATTTTTATCCAACTAATAATGATAGGTATGTGGTTTCATATCCTGAAATAGGTTCTTGGATGAAAGAAAATTGCATTTCTACTCATCTCAGTCCACAAAAGAAACTTCCAGAACAATATCTTAAATTAGATAGAGAATGTATTATCAATCTTTTAGATGGATTAAAAAATTCTGATGGTACTATTAGAAGAAAAACTTGGTCTTATTCAACCACATCTCAAACATTAGTAGACCAACTTCAGTCTCTAGCATCAATAAATGGAATGAAGTTTACTTGCAATATTGAAGAAAGGGAAAATGAAAATCACAATAAACTATATGTATTGAGATTAACTGATAGACTATATCCTAGAGTAGAATGTGGACAATCAAATCGTTCAAGAACTTATACGGAAGAGTGGATTACATATACGGGTAAAATTCATTGTGCTACTGTCTCCACAGGTGCATTGATTGTTCGTCGTAATTATAAAGTTTCTATTTGTGGAAATTGTTTGGAACATCCTCAAATTACTTTTTCAGTAGCTGGATATGTTCATAGTGTAATCGTTCAGGCAAGAACCCATCGTATTGGAACTACTTGGGATGTTCAATCTCAACGATACACTGGAAAGCGTATAGTCAAGGTTGCTAAAAAAGAACTTGATATTGAAGAAGTCTTCTACGTGCGCCCTGTGGGGTTCTACACCAATCGTAAGGGTAAGAAGTATGAATGGACTGAAGAACACCGCCAACGCAAACTAGAGCGTATTCTGGGTGAGTGTGAGGAGTATGCTGATTACTATGAGCAGGGTATGTGTGAAGAACATATTCGTGACTATCTTCCTCAAGCAATTCGCCAAAACTTTGTAGTTTCCTTTAACCTACGCTCTGTTCTTCACTTTATGGATTTGAGGTCTAAACTTGACGCTCAACTTGAGATTCAATCATTGTGTGAGGCTTTTATTCCAGAACTTCAAAAGTGGGCACCAAATGTTTGGGGTTATTATGAAGAAAAGAGATTAAGAAAGGCAAAACTTTCTCCCTAAATATTTTCATATTTTATGGAGAACTAAAATTGCCGATTTATCCAGTCATCAATAAAAATACGGGTGAAACTAAAGAACTTGAAATGACAATTTCTTCTTGGGAAAAATGGAAAGAAGAAAATTTCAAAGATGGGTGGGATAGAGATTGGAGCCAAGGATGTGCTTCTTCGCAAGAAGTGGGCGATTGGCAAAATAAATTAATCTCAAAACATCCTTCGTGGAATCAAGTTTTAGAAAATGCAAGCAAAGCACCAAAGTCAAAAGTGAAAAAAATCTAATGGCAAGAAGAAATAGAAAAGACGAACAATCAATAGGAATTGGTCTCACTGCTCGTCAGGCAAAGCGTAAAAAACCAATTAATTTAGAAAATCTTCTGGATATTGAACCTATTACAGAAAATCAAAAACTTCTGTTTAATTATTATGATGAAGGTAAAAATATTTTTGCTCACGGAGTTCCTGGGTCTGGTAAAACTTTTTCTCTTTTATATAAAGCACTTAAAGATGTTTTGGATGAAAGAACTCCATATGAAAAAATTTATATTGTTCGTTCTTTAGTTCAAACGAGAGAAATCGGTTTTATGCCTGGAAAGGAGGAAGATAAAAAATCTCTCTTTGAAATACCATATAAGAATATGGTAAGATATATGTTTCAAATGCCAAGTGATGTAGATTTTGAAATGCTTTATGGAAATCTAAAAGCACAAGGAACAATTTCTTTTTGGTGTACTTCCTTTATTCGTGGTATTACATTAGATAATTCTATTATCATTGTAGATGAAGCTCAAAATTGTTCCGCCCACGAGTGCTTTTCTGTAATTTCCCGTTGTGGTATGGATACTAAAATTATGTTCGCGGGTGATATAGAACAAAGTGATTTAACTAGAATGAGTGAAAAGAATGGAATTATTGATTTTATAAAAATCATCAATATAATGCCTTCGTTTGAAAAGATTGAATTTAATGTTGATGATATTGTTCGCAGCTCTCTTGTAAAAGAATTTGTAATTGCTAAAAAAACATTGGGACTTTGATGTATGAATTTTATTCATCATAATTATTTGGGTGACTTGGAATTAGAAAAAAAAGAAACAAATGGAATGAGATTGTATCATCTTCCAAATGGTAATTGGGTTCCATCAATCACTTCAGTTACTTCATTTTATAATCGTCAGATTTTTTTGGAGTGGAGACAGAGAATTGGTAATGAAAAAGCAAATGCAATTACCAAAAAAGCAACTGCAAGAGGAACTGACTTTCATCAAGTTTGTCAGGATTATCTGGAAAATAAGGAATTAATTTGGGATAATTATCAACCTCTCACAAAGGTGATGTTTTATCACGCAAAACCTTATTTGGATAAGATAAATAATATTCACGCAATTGAAAGAACTTTATATTCAGAATATTTTGGAATTGCTGGACGAGTTGATGCAATTGCTGAGTATGAAGGTGAACTTGCTGTAATTGATTTTAAAACTTCAGAAAAAATCAAACCAGAAGAATGGATTGAAAATTATTTTGTTCAAGAAACCTTCTATGCTTCTGCGTATTATGAACTTACAAAAATCCCTCCAGTCAAATTAATTACCATTATGGTAACTCCAAGTGGAGAAGTAAAAGTATTTGACAAAAGAAACAAAGGAGATTATATTAAGTTATTAGTTCGTTATATTAAAGAATTTGTACATCACAATCTTAGGTCAGATGGAGAATGAATTAGAGAAAGCTTTAGAAAGCAAATTTTACTGTCCATCTAAATTTGCTCAAGAAATTGAGAAAATTGTATTAGAACAAAAAACAAATTATATTGATGCAATTATTTCATTTTGTGAGCAAAATGAAATTGACATTGAATCAATTTCAAAGTTAATTTCAAAACCTTTAAAAGAAAAACTTCGTTGTGAAGCAACTGAATTAAACTTTCTGAAAAAAACTTCTCGTGCTAGACTGGTTTTTTAATGGCACCGTTTGATGTATATTGTAAATATCTTGCCTTAAAAAATCACTTTAATAAAGATTCATACGATTATCATAGGTATAATAAAAAGACTAGAGCAAGTCTTCAATCTTTTTACAAACGTCGTGATAGATTCTGGTTTGAAAAGTTATCACGACAAAGAAATGAAAAAGAAATAGAAGATTTTTTTGTCGCAAATTTTGTATCTTGTAATGATTCCGAATCATTATGGATTGGTGAAATTATTAAAGAAGGAGAAGATAGATTTAATAAATGGCAGAAAAAAATCCAATCACTTTCATATCTGTTTAAAGAAGAATCAACGAATTTATTTGAACAATATCAGTTAAATGAAGTCTTTGATTGTTCAAATGGACATCCCATTTTACTTAAGAAATTCTTATCTGGTAATATTTCTTTGGAAAGTATGGTAATCTATGATAACATCTTAGGATATAGAAAGAATTTTGATTCAAAACTATCAGATCCAGTTTGGGAAACGGTGAGCCGAAGAATTAAAAAATATACACCATTTATACATATTGATGTATTCAAATATAAAAAAATTTTAAAAGAGTTGATTGTAGGAGAAAAATGAGTTTTTTTGATTCTGAAGTTGTTCGTGCTGAGATGGCAGAAATCTCTGAATTGCAAGAAGAAATATATGGAAGTGTTTTTAACTTTCATAGAATGTCAAAGGAAGATAGAATTCGTCACGTAGATCTTCTGGAAAGACTCTTAAATAAACAACAAATTCTTTATACTCGTTTGAGTTTGTCTGATGATGAAGAAGCAAAGGAAATGAAAGAAAGAATTTCTTCTTCTGCACAACTAATGGGACTTCCTTCTGGAATTGATATGAATATCATATTTAACAATATGACTAAAATGTTGGATAAAATGAAGTCAGAGATTGACAAGGCAGAATAAATCTGATAGAATTTCTTTGGCTGGACGATCCATTAAGCTAAGTCACACAGGCCAATTACTAAAATTAATCAAATGTCAAATTTTTCAAATCTTAAAAAACAGTCCTCTCTTGGTTCTCTTACTGAAAAACTTGTAAAGCAAGTTGAAAAGATGAGCACCTCTTCTAGCTCAGGTGATGAGCGTTTCTGGCGAGCAGAGATGGGTAAGGATGGAGTAGGTTCTGCAATTATTCGTTTTCTTCCTGCTCCTGAAGGAGAAGAACTTCCTTGGGCAAAGCTCTATACTCACGCTTTTCAGGGTCCAACCGGAGCTTGGTATATTGAAAATGATCTGACAACAAACGGTCAAAAAGATCCAGTAACAGATTATAATCGTGCTCTTGTGATGAAGCACTCTGCGGATGGTAAATTTGAGAGTTGTCCGAAAAATATTCAAGATATTGTTCGCAAACAAAAGCGTAAACTATCTTATTATAGCAACATTTATGTTGTAAAAGATCCAACCAATCCTCACAACGAAGGAAAGGTTATGTTGTTTAAGTATGGTAAAAAAATCTTTGATAAAATTCTGAATGCAATGCAACCAGAATTTGAAGATGAAACTCCAATTAATCCCTTTGATTTCTGGCAAGGGGCAAATTTCAAACTGAAAATTGTAAAGAAAGACGGATATTGGAACTACGACAAATCTGAATTTGATCGTGTTTCTCCTCTTCTAGATGATGATGATGCTCTGGAATCAATTTGGAAAAAGGAGTATTCTCTGACTGCCCTGACTGCACCCGATCAATTCAAGAGTTATGAAGATCTTGAGAATCGTATGAATTCTGTTCTTGAATTGAATTCATCTCCATCACAGTCTCGTGCTGTAATGGAAAAGGAAGATGATTTTGATGAGTATGAATCTTCTTCAGGTCGTAATGAAAAAGTAATGCAGGAATTGGAAGAATCATTTAATCGTTCTAAGTCACCATCGCTTCCTAAAATTAATCAGGAATCTGATGAAGATGAAGATGATGCAATGTCATATTTCTCAAAGTTGGTTGATATGTAATCAACCATAAAGACGAATATTATCACCTCTCTTTAAGGTAGCGTTCACATACTGAACGCTACCTTTTTTGTATTCCATTAGTTCTTCAAGGTCATTGAATACAATATTTAAATAACTTGGTTTCAGAACATAGATATTTCTTTTTTCTTCTTCCATTAAAACTTCATAATCATAATTAGTAATTGAATTTAAAACGTTATCTTTTGAAACTATGATTTCAGTTTCCAGATTATTATCATAATATTGATAATAATAATTATTTGATACTGAAATTGGATTTTGAATAATAAATTCTATATTCTCCTTTCCAGATAATGGAAAGATTTCGGTTTCTAAATCATTATTATTTACAAATTTAATTTTTACTTGATTTGATGAATCTGTAAATACTTCATTCACAGTAAATGTACCATTTACTGAAGCCTCCTCAAATCCACTAATGATGATTTTTGTTCCCGATGAAATGGTGGGAAGATTTTCATCTTGACTTAAAGTAAATAAGAATGTTTTATCAGATGGAGAATAGATAGCATTTGCAATTTCATTTGTTTTATAACTTGCAATAAATCCATTTCCAGTCTTCCAGGTACTTGAAGCACGGACACCAGAAGGTAAAATTATATTTCCTAAACTATCTCGAATTTCTTTAGTTTCATAATGATGAATTCCAGAATATAGATTTTCATATGAACCATACTTTTCAAGCATTACTTTATCAAATACTGATTGTGGTAGAGGCCACTCACTTTGAATATTAAGAATATTATTTGAAAGAAGAATTACCCAATCCAAAGTTTCATCATTGTAAATTTTATACGCTACATTATCTGGTCTCTCATCACCAATGATTTTATATTTTGTGAAGAATGATAAATCTCCAAAGATATCTTCACGAAGTTTTCCGCGACGAAATAGATTCTTAACTGTTGCATATTCAGAGATTTGTCTTTGATTTGAATCTCTGCTTACATAATCAAAGTCTGGAACTTGTCTGAAGTATGGGTATGGCATTTTAGTAACCTATATGGTCAACGGGGATTGTTGATACTTCATTATCAAAATAGTCTTTAGATGTCACTGGTTCTAATTCTGAAAACTGTAAAGTAAGATTATATGAAGTCATTGTTCTATTATCATCATTAAAAGTCATATAAGAACCATCTGGGGTATAATCAACATTACAAGATTGTAAAGCACAAGTTTTAATTCTATTAATTGAAGGATGCATTTCCTTTCCGGGTGTGTGATATGAAATGTTAAAAACATTTGGTGTTGCTAAAAATAAACCTCCAGTAGATACCTGAGGAGCCATTGCTTCTTTGAATGCTCTAATTATACTTCTAACTTGGGTTGATTCTCCTTCACTTCTTGGAGATAATCTAAAAGTGAAGTCAAAAGGTCTTAATGTCGGTCCTTGGAATAGCAACTCAAGATTAGGATTTACAATTGCTCCACCAAATCTTGAAAGTAATCCTTGTACACTGAGACCTTTTTGTTTTATATACAAATTAATAGCTCTTTTTACATTTTCATCTTTTGTTACCGTTGTTCCCAATTGACTGAGTACAGATGAAACATCATTTATTTTTCCATCCATACCAGCACTCATTAGACTATATCCTGCCAACTGAACTGGATTTAATTCGTTATCCCCTCCCCAATTTACAGTATTTCTGTCGGTAATTGATGGTTGAATTGGTAATATTATAGAGGCAAGAATTTGTCTTTCCTTATAGTTTTTTTCTTCAAGTGATGTAAATTTTTTTTTGTCTATTTTTGATGTTATAAAATTTATTATATCAAATTTAATATAATCTTGACCATTATTTCTTATTGATTCTGGATAAACATAAATTTCACCTTTTTTATTCCATTTTCTACCATCTCCTTTTATTTGTTCTACATTTAAGTCTTCTGATGTTACTTCTTCTTTTTGATCCGATCCTGGTGTTGGGGTTGGATTTTGTGTGGGAGTTGGTGATTTTTTTTCTAATTGTTTTACTTGAGAATCTGTTCCACCATTAGATTTTACAGTCTTTTCTACTTGTTCCTTTATACTTTTGTTAAATTTATTTCCATTATATAAAGCTGCTATTTGAGTTGAGGATAAAATTGATTTCCCTTCAGAATCTTTTGTGGGTATCCAAGTTTTTCCACCATCAGTAGAAGTTGCCAGATCTCTTGTTTGTGTGTTATTTCCTTGTTTTATTATATCTTGAAGAGTAAGTTTTGAATTAGTTACATTTTTATTATTATCTAAGTTTGCTTCTATTTCTACACTATACGATGAAGTGTCTCCAGATATAGAAGATGGAAATGGCTTACTTGTACTTGTTTTTGACCCAACACTATTCCAAGATTGTGAAGATGGCATCAAACACCCTCCTCATTTACAAGAGGATTAATCATCTCAATTTTTTGTAGAGTATGAGACATTTATAATAGTTTTTATTTATTTAGTCAGGAATCTTGCATAAGGGATTTGTCTAAGATGTGAAATCTCCTCATTGTTTACAATATGAAGTGGTCCAGCAACTTCCATCCAAGTATAATTTCTCATCTCATTCCAATGAAAATTAAATCCTTTAAATCCCCAACGTTGAACATCAGTACAGGCAATTAAAGGATGAACATCAAATCTTAAGTTTGGTGTTTTTGCAATGTAAATAAATGTATAATATCTTCCCACCTTTGGTATAAATTCAGTTTCTCTGAATACACTAAGAATCTCCATCATAATAGAATCAGCATCTGTAAGTCCTCTGATTCTTTTTTTTAGTTGTATAATTCTTGGAGGTGCTCCTCCAATATATTTACCGAAACCTTTATCCATTAGTTAAATAAATTATCCTCAGTAATGACTTTGAATTCAATTTTTCTATTTTTGCACCATTCATCAGCTGCACTCCATTTTGCTTTATTCTCTTCGTAAGTTTTCATTTCATAAAGCCAGGATTTAGTTTTTCTTGATGGAGTCTTTGGTTTTACTGTTTGTTTTTTAGGTTTCACCTCAATCACAAAAGTTTTAATTTCTCCAGTTTCTTCTTTTAGTTTAATAATAAAATCTGGAAAATATTTACAAATTCTTTTTTTGATTGGATTGTAATAGTTAATGAAAATTTCTTCAGACCCCCAAGCAATTACGTTTGTATTTAAGTCACACCATCTACAAAACTTTCTTTCCCAACTACTCCTACAAATTATATTGTCTGGGTCTCCTTTGTATTTTTCTGGATAGGATGGTTTGTATCTGCTCTTGTTACTTTCTCCCATATGAGTGATACATAATATATACACTAAAAATATTTATAAATGGCTGGGTCAAAGCAATCTCCACAGAAGCTTAAAGTTTCTGGCATAAGAGATAAAATATTAAGACCATCATTGACATCTACTTATGCTGCATATTTTAATGTTGAGGGAATACTGGCAAAGGAGAACTCAACAAATTTTTTTAATAATAGAAATGCAAAAATTGATGGAACAGATTTAATGTTGTATTGTTGTGAAGCATCTCTTCCAGGTTCTTCTCTTGCCACAATTGAAATTAATAATGATTATACTGGAGTAACGGAAAGACACGCATATCGTAGATTGTATGATGACCGTGCTGACTTTACTTTTTATGTCGATCACGATTTTAAAGTAGTTAGATTTTTTGAAACTTGGATTTCTTGGATTGTTGGTGAAGATCAGCTAAAGGATCAAGAAAAACCAACCTATAATTATAGAATGAAATTTCCAAAGGACTATATGGTAGATATACATATACAAAAATTTGAAAGAGATTATACCATTTATAATGAATACACTTTCATTGATGCATATCCAATATCAATTAATTCTATGCCAGTGTCTTATGATAGTTCACAGTTATTAAAATGTACAGTATCATTTACTTACAAAAGATATCTTCTCAATACTCCTCAACTAGTAAAATTAGATAAAGAGCTATTTACAAACCCACAATATCAAATAGACAAAAACGGTCAATTTGGACAGACTGGATTTAATTTAAATCAAAATCCATTATTTACCTCTGGAGTTCTTGCAGAAAGTACTATACCTTTTAATCAATAAATAATCACACTGAAACTTTTATAGAAAATTATGTTACCTAAGATTTCTACACCATCGTATTTTTTGACTTTACCATCAACCGGAAAAGAAATTAAATATAGACCATTTCTTGTAAGAGAAGAAAAGCTACTTGTTCTTGCGTTAGAAACAGAAGATATAAAAAATATTACAGAAGCAATTAAAACAGTCATCAAAAACTGTATTGAAACAAAAGGAATTAAAATAGAAGTGCTTCCAACTTTTGACATTGAATATCTATTTTTAAATATTCGTGGAAAATCAGTGGGAGAAGAACTTGATGTAAATATCATTTGCCCTGATGATGAAGAAACCACAGTATCGGTAAAAATTAATATTGATGATATTCAAGTTCAAAAATTTGACAATCACGAAAAAACAATTAAGATTGATGATAAAGTGACAATTGAAATGAGATATCCTTCATTAGATCAGTTCATTAAGAATAGTTTTGATTTCAATTCTGCAAATAATATGGACCAATCTTTTGACTTAATTTCATCTTGTATTGAAAAGATTTACACTGAAGATGAAGTTTGGTCTTCTGCAGATGTAACAAAAAAAGAACTAAATGAATTCTTGGATCAAATGAATTCATCACAATTCAAAAAAATTGAACAATTCTTTGAAACAATGCCTAAATTATCTCACAAATTAAAAGTAATCAATCCAAAAACAAAGGTAGAAAGTGAAGTGATTCTTGAAGGGTTAACATCTTTTTTCGCTTGATGATGGTTCATATTGACTTGGAAAATTATTATCAATTAAATTTTTCATTGGTTCAATATCATAAATGGAGTCTATCTGAAATTGAAACATTAATCCCTTGGGAAAGAGATGTGTATGTATCCTTATTGAAGGCACATTTAGAAGAGGAAAAAGCAAAACAAAAATCTTCACAATAAATAATGATAATAAGAAAAAAATAAAGAAAAAGAATGCGTCCAGAAGATTCTGTAAAAGAAACTATAGATGAAAGAATTCTAAATCTTCTTGGACTTGAAGATGTATTTGATATTGACTATGATACTTATTTGACTCTTCTTCGTGAAAAACTTATAGAAGGAAGAATGGTTGATAGTAAATTATCAACCGAAGAAATTGTTCTTCTTACTGATGAATTTAAAAGAGTCAAAGGAAATATAGGAAGATTTAAGATTAATAGTAAAAAAATTACAGCAGGAAATATATCATCTTCAAATTTACTTAAAGTTTCAAAGAAAAGTTATTCACCAATAAAACCACTTACTCCAGTAATGGGGCAAGATGATCCTGGTGCTTTGGTGAAGGTATTTTCTTCTATATCTAAAAGTCTGGATGTAATTGTAAAAGATTTGAGTTCTCAAAATAAATCTCTTCAAAATTCAGAAAAAGATGATAGAAAAAAAAGAGAGGATGAAAAGAGAAGAAAAAGAGAGTCTGGATTAGAACAAGGAATTGGAAAAATTGTATCAGTTGTATCTAAAATGCTTGCGCCTGTTCGTGGTATTTTGGATAAAATTTGGAACTTTATTTTCTATACCTTACTTGGAAGAGCATTCATAAAGTTTACTGATTGGTTTAATGATCCAAAAAATAAAGATAAAGTAGAAACTCTAAAAAGATTTTTAAAGGATTGGTGGCCTTCTTTATTGGGAGCATTTGTTTTATTTGCAACGCCATTTGGCTCATTTGTTCGTACATTTGTTGGAACAGTTACGAAACTTACATTTCAACTGGCTAAGTTTGCAATTCCTAAACTAGCAAAATTTGTTGCAAAAAATCCATTGGTTGCAGCAGGAGCTGTGACTGGAATTGCTGCTGGAGCTGGATATATGATGGAACAGAATAGAATGAATGAGATTGCTAAGAAACAGGGAACCAAACCAGAAAAAAGAGGAGAAGGAAGTTTATTTAATGAGATTGGAAAAGCATTCAATCCAGGACAACTTGGAATGGGAGGTGTAAGTATTACTGGATATAATTCTGGTGGAATTGTTCCTACAAATAAACGTAATATAAGCACTACTGGACATAATTCTGGTGGAATTGTTCCTACATTTGAAGGTGGGGGAACAATTGATGAATCTACTGGACTCAAAATTTCTGGGGCTGGAGAAGATACTCAATTAATTGCTGCAAAACCTGGAGAAATTGTAATTCCAACAGAAACAGTAGATAAGTATGGTGCCCCTTTCTTTATGAAGTTGATTCGGAGTTCTGGTAAATCTGGAATGCCAAAGATGGTGAATAACATTCAACTCGCAAAGGATGGTGGTATTGTAGGTGGAATGATGAGTGGAATTGGTAGAATGTTTGGAGCCAAATCAAATACTAAAATATCAAAACCATCTTGGTACGGTCCAGCTCCAATTTACGATCATAAAACTCCAACAGTAAAAGCAATTTTAAGAACTCTAAAAACTGCAGAGGGTACAATAAAAGGTAAAAATCCATATGATGTTGTTTATGGTGGAAAAATGATTCCTGTAACTCAAATGACAGTAAAGGAATTAATTGATACTCAAATGACAGATGTATTGCCAAAGAAATTTGGTGGTGGAAGAGCACCTTGGCCTAAAGGTTCTGTTGCTTCTGGTGCATATCAGTTTATGCCAGATACACTAAAACAGTTAATTACTATGAATATACTAAGACCAACTGATAAAATGACTGCTGAAACACAAGACCGTGCTGCTTGGGCGTTAATTGAAAGAAGAGGAGTGAGTTTACATCAACTTAAATCGCAGGGATTAAGTAGAGGAATTTTAAATACTCTTGGGCGCGAGTGGGCTTCGCTTCCAAATTTGCAAGGTAAAAGTCATTATAACCAACCTGTTAAATCTGCTGAATTTCTTCAGAATGTTTATAATCAATCTTTAAATCTTCCAGATAAATCTTCACCCATTAATACGGTAAAACCAAAAGATAATAAGATGAATCTTGGTCTTCAATCAAAGTTAAGTCCTGTTGAACCTCCAAATACATCAAATAAATCTTCGTTTATACAATTACCTGATATTTACCAATCTACAGGAAAACCAGTCTCAAGTGGTGCTGAAAGTAAATTACCTCATATTACAGATAAAATAACAGAGACTCAAAGAATAAATGCATCCATATATGGAATAGCGTAGTATGGCAATTTTAGATCCAAAAAAACTTTTACCACCAAGAACAACAGGATCTGCATTAGTAAAACAGAAATCAATTTCTACTGCAAAATTTATTCCGAATTCATCTTCATTAGTTAAACCAAAAGATATTACTCCACCAGAAACTGAAACTGGTGATTTATATTCTGATGCGATTGTACTTCAGAATAAAGTTTTAAGTATTCAAAAATTAATTGGTAATAATACTTATTTCTTAAAAAAGTCACAAGAAACAAAAAGAAAAGAATCTGAAAATAATAAGTTTGAAAGGAAAGAACAGAAGTTAGAAGAAAAGAAATTAAAATTTGGACCAGGAATTAATCTTCCATCATTACCTAAAACCGGATTTTTAGATGCAATTAAAAGATTTTTATTTTATACTTTTCTTGGATATGCTTTCAATAAATTTGGAAAATATATTCCAAAGATTATAGAACTTACAACTAAACTTACTCCTGTAATTAGTTTCTTTGAGAAATTTATAGGTAATGTTTTAAATGGAGTCATTAATTTTGTAGATGCAGGATATGATGCTTATGATAAAGTCAGAGCCATTACAAAATCTATAGGTGGAGAAGACGCAGAGAAAAAGTTTGATGAATTTGGTAAGCAGTTTAATACCTTTGCAAATCTTGCTCTCATTGCTGGAATGGCAACAATGGGTGGAACTGATTTTGGTTTAAGTAAGGGGAAACCAAAAGGTGGTGTACAAACTCCTGGACAGAGAGGTGTAGGTGGTAAACCTGGTAATACTAGACTTGATCAATATTTGAATAGGGGTAAAGAAGCAAAGTTAATAGAAAGAAAATTTGGTAATAATGCTGCAAAATATTATGAGGAATTAAGAAATTCTGGAAAAAATTCTGCAGAGGCATTTAAAGAAGTCAAAAGAAAATTTCAACCTAGGGGATTATTCAATAAGCAAAATGTTGCAGGTCTTTCTGGACAAGGACAAACTGCTGGGAGAATTGGTAGAAGAGGAATAGGTAGATCTGTAACTAGAGGTTCTGTTAAATTATTTGGTAAATCTGGTGCTAAACTTGCAGGAAAAGCACTGGGTAGAGTTCCAATTATTGGAGGTCTTATTGATTTTATTATTAGTACTGTAATTTTTAAGGAAAAGCCTGGAAGAGCTGCAGCAAAAGCAGTTGGTTCTACTCTTGGAGCTGCGCTTGGAACTTTTATACCTGTTCCTCTAGTTGGAACTATACTTGGTGGTATTCTTGGAGATATTGTAGGTGGAGCACTTTATGATACTCTTGCAAGTAAAGAACCAATTCAAGGTAAAGCAAAAGGTGGTGAAGTTACAAGAAAAGGTCAAAAAGTTCAAAGACCAGCAGTAAGAAAAATTAGAAAAATTAAAACAAGACCACCAAAAATAAAACCACAAAAAACAGTTCCAGGAAAAGATATTGGTGGAAAGGAACAAATTAGCAAATTATTTCCAACAACTAATGATCCTAAGGTAAGAAATCCTCTTGGATTTTTGGAATCTACTTCTACGAATCTCAAAAGTGTTCCAATGATTGGCGGATTGTTGGGAGCATCTCTTGATTTGGCAATGGGTCAAAAACCAGAGGCAAGTGTTTTTAATAGAATCGGAATGGGATTTGGATCTCTCATACAAAGTGCAATTGACGCAGAAACAAATACAACTTTGAATAATATTCAAAAAGAAGTTGTAGCTCTTGCAAACGGGGGAGTTATTCCAAGAACTCTTTCTTCTGAGGAAAATATTGGAATGAAGATTGGAGAAAGAATTGCAAAAACTCTTGAAGTAATGGTGAATGAGAAAGTTAATCAAACACTTCAAGCAATTCGTAAAGAATTTGGTAAGAAAGACATAATTGGTCCAACAGGACCAACCTCAACAAGTGGTGAAATAGCAGAAGGAACACTTGCTAGAGGTCAGATTACAATTGAACAATTAGTTGGATTGGCTAAAGGTGCTGGATTTAGTCAGCAAGATGCAGTAATAATGGCTGCAATTGCTATGGCAGAATCTGGTGGAAATTCAAACGCACATAATAATAATCGTGCTACTGGTGATAATTCTTATGGACTGTGGCAAATCAATATGATCGATAGGTTAGGGCCAGAAAGATTGAAACAATTTGGAATCTCAAATTATGAACAATTAAAAGATCCTGTAATTAATGCACATGCTGCTAAAAAAACAAAAGAACGCCAGGGATTTACTGCATGGTCTGTTTATAAAAGTGGAAAATATAAAACTCATTTAGCAGCAGCTCAAAGAGCTGCAGGTTCTCCTGCTATTACAGTATATAAACCAGGAACTGGTGGTGGAGGATTTATTCCATTAGGTTCGATGAATGGATCTCTTAGTGAAGTGCAAAGACTTGCAGAAAGTATGGGTGTCCCTCTATATTCACATATAAGAAAGAAGGACCCAAAAAGTTATCATTACGATGGTAGAGCTATGGATTTTTCCAATGACTCTGTTGGTAATGGAACTCCACAACAGCTTGCATTAGCAAAAGAACTTGTGAAGAGATATGGATCTACAGCGAAAGAAATTTTTTATACTCCTTTAGGATTTAGTATAAAAGATGGAAAAAAAGTTAATCTAATTGCTCCAGATACTCACTATAATCACGTTCACGTAGCTTTTGAAAAAGGAGGAAAGGTTCCCGGACTTACAAGAGCAATTCTTGGTGAAAAAGGTCCAGAGTTTGTTTTGGATAATGATACAACAACAGCATTGGAACAAAACTTCCCTGGATTTTTAGACTCACTCAACAAAGCAGATTATAAAGGAACACTTCAGGTTTTACAGAATTATGCATCATACCATAATCCTTCAGGAACAACTCTAATGATGCAAAGAGTAATTATTGAAAAACCAATTCCAATGCAAAGTAAAGGTGGTGGTTTTATTCCAATAGATAATAGTACATCTTCATCAAATTCAACAGCAGTTCTTTATAAAGGCTAATGGGATTATATAATCAAGCGGCAACAAATTTTAATTGCACTAAATTTGCAATTCATTCCAACACAAATAAAAATGTTGTTGAAGTAAATCGTGGATTTATAAATCTTCATTACTATGAGAGTATTCTGGAAAATTATGTGAAAGCAACAGCAATTATTGCAGATACTGGATATACTATTCAAAAAGATAATAAACTTGTAAGTTTGATTGAAGGATTGAATTTATCTGGAGCAGAAAAGGTAGAACTTCATTTGGAAGATGGTTATGGAAATAAACTTAGATTTTCTGGTGATACATCTTTATACATTGGAAAAATTTATAATAGAATAGAGCATACTCAAAATATGGTATTTGTGATTGATTTAGTTACTAAAGAATTCTTTATGAATGAACTCGTAGAAACTAGAGTCAATACAAGATTTAATGGAACAATATCATCTTCTGTGGATAAAATTCTTAAGGAGGTTTTAAAAACAGAAAAGAAGTTAGAAATAGAAGTAACTGAAAATGAATATTCCTTTAATGGCCATACCGAAAAACCATTTTATAAATGTACTTGGTTGGGTAAAAGATCAATACCTGAAGGTGGAACTGAAAATTCTGCTGGATTTTTCTTTTTTGAAACTCACGATGGATTTAAATTTAGATCAATTGAAAAACTACTAGATGAGAGAAGAGGATATAAAAAATACATTTATACTAACACCACAGATCTTCCTGCTGGATATGATGGTAAGATTTTGGATGCAATTCCATCAATTAATATTGATGTTCAACAAAAATTAATGATTGGTGCTTATGGAACAAAGGTAATTACTTATGACTTTTTTCAAAATAAGTATGAAGAAAAAGAAGTTCTTCCAGAAAAAGATGGTAAATCTGGAGTTAATTTAGCTGGAAAGAATCTGCCGAATTTACCTTCAGATTTATTTGGAAAACCAACCAGAGTGATAAGTAAAATTCAACCTTATGGAGTGGTACAACCTATAGGTAAAGATGCATCAAAGAAAAAAGATTATGACATAGATAAAATTACAGCACAAGCAGCGATTCGTTATAATCAATTGTTTACATATATTCTTACTATTAAAATTACAGCAGATTTTTCTCATCGTGCTGGGAATTTAATCTATTGTGATTTTCCAGAACTAAGTGCAGACCAGACAAGAATTTCTAGTCCTAGAAATAGTGGGATATATATGATAGCGAATGTAACTCAATTCATAGACCCAAGAGAGAATGCGTTCACTCAATTGACTTTAGTAAGAGATTCATACGGAAGAAAACCATTTAAAAGATGACTGACGCTCTATTCAATTCAGAATCACTATCATCATTATCATCATATTGGTGGACTGGAATTATTGTAAGTGATGAAACTTGGAAAGGAAATTATATTAATAAAAAATGGAACTCTGTGGATGAAATACCTGGATGGGGAGGGAGATATAGAGTCAGAATTGTTGGAAGACATACAAATGCAAGAAATAAACTTAAAGATAATGATCTTGAATTATGTGAAGTCTTGTATCCAGTTACTAGTGGTTCAGGTCATTCGGCAAGTTATCAGTCAGCAAATCTGAGACAAGGTTCTGTTGTATTTGGAATTTATAAGGATGGTATTGATGGAAACGAACCTCTAATTATTGGATGTATTGGAAATAATGAACAAACAGTTTTAAACAAAAAACAAAAAGATGGATTTGATCCTCTAAGTGGATTTACTCGTAATATAAGTGTTCCTTATTATGCAATTCCTCCTGGAGGTTCTCCTGTTGTTCCTGGATCCGGTCAAGGTGGACAAGGAACTCCAACTGAATCTAATACTCCAAGTTCAGCATTAGCTAACAATAATGCAGATCAAGAAAAAAAAGATGATGCAAATGTTAAAAGTAATATTCCACAAACTACAACTTGTCAACCTATTCAATTAAGTGGAATAGCATTACAGATAAAAAATTTAATTCAAGATATAGAAAAGGCAAAGAAATCTATAAATGATTGGAAATCTAGTGTTAGTAATAAATTAAATGATATCTCTGCTAAAGTTGAAAATGCAGCAAGAGAAATATCAAAGTGGTTTAAGGGACTTATATTTGAAATTAAGAAAAAAATTACAGAAAATATTGAACGTGGTGCAAAAGATTTCTATTATACATTGTTTCCAAATGAAAGGCCAAAGGTAAAAAAGGCTATGGAAACTGTGATGGATTTGCTGAACTGTTTATTTAGAAAAATCCTCGATAATCTTATCAAGATGCTTGTTAAAATGCTTTTTAGTATTGTAGATAGATTTATCAATGTTCCTCTTTGTGCTATTGAAAATATTGTGGGTGCTTTGATTGGAAAACTTACCGGATTGATTAATTCAGCAGTTCAAGCAATTATGGCTCCACTCAATGCAATTTTAGGTGTTGTTGATTTAGTTGGAGATATTCTTTCTTTGGTGATTGATATTCTTAATTATCTTTCTTGTGATGATAGACCAGAATGTTCTGAAATTAAGGAATGGAGCATTTATGGTGGACCAACCTCAGGACTTACTTTTGATTACAATTCTGTCATTAATAAAGTTAAATCATTTGCATCCAGTGTAACTCAGTCTATAGATCCAAATAACTTTAATTTTGATTTAGATTTTAGTGATATTTTTCAAGATACTTGTAATGTTGGTCCAGTTTTTTGTGGTCCTCCTGTGGTTGAATTTTTTGGAGGTGGAGGTTCTGGAGCATCAGGAAATGCCATTATAAGTGCCGCAGGTTCTATCTTGGGAGTTGATATTTTATCCAGTGGCTCTGGATATACTTCTGCTCCAATTGTAAGATTTGTAGATGCTTGTGGAAAGGGAACAGGAGCTGTAGGAAGAGCAGTCATTGGGACCGTAAATATCATAGGAGGTCCTGGTGGTCCTGGTATTGCTACAACTTCTTTAATAACAAATATCCCTGGTCCTGGTGGTACTGGCATTGGTACAACTTCTACTGGAGTAGTATCAGTTATAATTGATGACCCTGGAGCCAATTATTTACCATCTCCTGATGGAGATAGAGGTGGTGATGAAAGAATTTGGGCAACAAAAGATGAAACAACAGTTAAAAGAACTGATGGAACTTATGATAGACCGTATGTTCCAGGAGAAACTATTAACTTATTTCCAGGTGATATAGTAAGATTACCTAATAATACAACTACAGAATTGGAATTTACTTCTGACACTGGAACCGGAACTGGCACTGGAACCGGAACTGGTGCTGGAGGTGTTGAAATTATACCTGGAGGAAAAGATTATACAATTAAGAATCAAGGAACAATTACTGCACCAACTCAAGACGCAAGTACACTAGCTAGAGGAAATTATCCAACACTAAATCAAGGTCAATATCCAGTCATACTTTATCTTTGTGGACTTGAGATTGATAATGTAGGATTTAATTATAGTGAAGAAGACCAAATCATAATAGAACCTCCAAATGGAGCATCGGCAGTTGCTACTTTTGGTAATTTTGGAACATTAGAATCTGTGAAGATAATTTCTGGAGGTGAGGGATTTACTGAAGTCCCAGACATTTATATTGAGACTGAAACTGGTTATAATGCGAAACTTACTCCAAGATTCTGTATAGATAGAGTATCAGAAGATAGAATTAAAGAACCTGGAGTTCAAGATAAGATTATTTCTGTAATTGATTGTGTTGGTAAAGTTCCTCAAGTAGATTTCTTTAGAGTTCCTCAATAATGGATAAAACAAATGAATGTACCATAAGATATGGTAATAAAGATGGTGAATTAAAATTCGGTCATATTACAAATACAAACGAAGTTGATGCCTTCATTGTAAGAAGTGGCACGGAACAAAATCATTATATTGAGATGTGTTCTACTGGAAATCCACATCTTAAACACGGAACTATTTGTAGATCTACTGGTTCCTTTCAAATAAAAGCTGGTGATAATGTAAAGAGTTCTGGAAAATCTAAAACAAATGAAAATTTTGCAATATATATTGAAGCAGTTGATGGTGATATTGTTTTAAATGCACCAAAAGGACGAATCAAACTTGCGGCACAGAATATTGAATTTATTGCAAATGGTTTTGATGGAAAAAATGGAATTATAAATGCTTCTGCTGATGAAAAAATTATTTTAAATTCTAAAGGCACTATTGATATTAATGCAGGAGTATCTGCAAAACTTTTTTCAAATGATACCGTAAATGTAATTGGAAAGGCAATCTTAAATATCTACGGAGGTTTAATTGATGCTGCCGATGGAGCAACCAGTAAAAATGGTTCAAAGGGAGGCTCTAAAAATGAGGACAATCAAAAAAAATGAAAGTACCTGATTTATTTGTAGGAAAAAGATTTTTTGTTGGTGCAGGAAATCCTGAGATTTTAGGAAGAGGTCCAGTAGAAGTTCGTGGTTCTGCTTACGTTGAAGGTCCTCAAATTGTAGGAGACCCAGGACAGTTCTCAACTCCAAATCCAACTGATTTGGGAACTTTAATGTTGGGTGAAACAAAGAATGAGGAAATGAAACCTATTCCGTTTTACTCATTGTTTGTAAGAACTTATGCAAGAATTAAAAGTTTTTTAAAAGTTGATGAACTTTTAAGTGTCAAATTAATCAAATCAAAGATTATCTGGACAGAAGTTCTTCTTGCGAAATCAAAAAACTTTATGATAGAACATCCAACCAAACATAATCTTAAACTTATTCATTCTTGTTTGGAAGGTCCAGAAAATGGTGTTTATGTGCGAGGGAGACTTCAAAATGAAAATACAATTATACTACCAGAGTATTGGAAAAAACTAGTTGATTCAAATTCAATTACTGTTTCAATCACTCCAATTGGAAAACATCAAGACATTATGATAGAGAGCTTTGATAGTGAGAAAATCATTCTAAGTTCAAATTATAGTACTTCTATTGATTGTTTTTATCACGTTTTTGCAGAAAGAATAGATATAGAAAAACTACAAACGGAGGTGAATGTATAATGGCAGTTGGATTTAGGTATGAGAATTATGGAACATTCACTGGTCCTGCAGGAATATATGACTATGATGATAGTGAACCAATCTGGCATACATTAAGACCTGAAGATGTGTCATTTAAGTTAAGTGACCTTTCAATGATTCTTTATAATAATGAAGCAAATTATGTTGGATTTTATTGTAATGGTGTATCCACTCAATTGATGACATTGGCACATAGTACTGGAAATATTCCGGCACTTCGCATTCAAGCAACTAATACTATAGTGAATGGTGATACTTTAATCAATGGAAATATTATTGCGAATGGAACTATAAATGCAAATGGAACTATTCTTGGACCTACAATTACTAGACTTGATGCTGCAATAAACAGTAAAAAAGGTTTTGATATTCAACATCCAAATAAAAAAAATCACAGATTGAGACATATTTGTGTAGAAGGTCCAGAGTCTGCAATCTATTTTAGAGGGAAATTAGTAGATAATAATATAATAGAAATTCCAGATTATTGGAATGGTCTTGTAGATTTAGAAACCATCACAGTAAATCTAACACAAATTGGATATAGTCAAGATTTAGTGATAGAAAAAATAGAATGGGGTAAAAGAATTATTATTAAATCTGGAAATGGTTCAAATATTAATTGCTATTATCAAGTCTGGGCGGACCGTCTTGGAGAAAAATTAATTGTAGAATATGAAGGACAAACTCCAGCAGATTATCCTGGAGATAACACTGAATATTCTATTGCTGGTTATGATTATGATAGGAGATAACTAAAATGGCATTTGGAAATACATCACTAACTGCTGTAGGAATATTAACAACACAAAATGAAGCACTTGGAATTGCGACGGCATCTCCACTTCCACAAGCGATAAATGAATCATATAATAATCTACAGAAATGGGTTACACCAAGTCAATATATTGATAATCAAATCATTCCAATTGTAAATGTAATTAATGCTAAAAAACAGGAAATTGTAAATATCTGCTCCATTGCATCTACAGGAAGTCCAACCTTTTGTTCAATATCAACTACAACAGCAGGCGTAACTGCGGTGTATGCAAGTGTTGCAAATGGAACCGTTGCAGTTGGAATTGCAACAACCTCTGGGACTAATGTTGGACTTGCAACATCCGCAGTCGTTGGATATGGAACTGTATATGCAGATACAATTGTTTCATTGACCTATCCAAATCTTGAAACTGGAAATTATTCAACAAATAATCCAATTGAAAATGAATATAATGCCAATGTAATTGGAAATGCAGGAATAGGAAGGCAGAATACATTTACATATAACAATGGTTCTTTCATAGGTTATGCCTTTGCAATTACTGGGGGTGGTGGTCCTTGTGCAGGTTATGCATCATCAATCACAAACCTCATATTAGAAATTGCAGCATTAAGAGTTGGAATTGTAAGTTATGTAAATGCAGTAAATACAGTTAAAGGTTATAAGTATTCACAGCAACTTGATTATTGGTCGTTAAATAAAGTTGTAAATAATTTAAATGCCACAATTGGTAGTAATAATTCAGCACTTCAAATTTTAAATAACCCTGCATATGGAGGTCCATACTAATGAAAAATACTCTATTCACTGATAAAGAAAATCTTGTAATTGCAAGAGGAAAAGTTTTTAATGATACTACAATAAAACTTCCAGAAGAATGGGAACAGAATGTAAATCCAAAAACAATTACAGTTTCATTAACTCCTTGTGGTACATCACAGGATATTATTGTAAAAACCGTTGATATTAAGGAGGTACGATTGCAAAGTGTAAGTCGTATTCCAATTGAATGTTATTATCACATTTTTGCAGAAATAAATAACTAAAAAGTATTCAAATGGCATATCAGGGAATAGATACTGGAACAACACCCAATGATAATACTGGAGACAGTTTATTTACTGGAGCTGTTAAGATTAATAGTAACTTTACAGAAATTTATAATGCTCTTGGTGATGGAAGTTCTATTAATCTTTCAAAGAGTCGTACAATTACAGCTGGAAATGGTCTAACAGGTGGTGGAGATTTATCTGCAGATATAACTTTAAATGTAGGTCAAGGTGATGGAATAACAGTTTCTGCAGATACTGTAGCAGTTGATAGTACTGTAATCAGAACCTCTGGTGGTCAAACAATAAGTGGTAATCTTACAGTCAATGGAAATATTACTGGAAATGTAACTGGAAATATAACATATACAGTAACCGGAACAAATACCACTGAACTTGTTCGTGGTAATATGGCTGATAATGATCAGTTCCGTATTCTTATTGGTGGAACTGCATCTGATGGTGGATATGTAGAAATTGCTACTGCAGACAATGGAAATGAACCAATTTATGTAAGACAGTATACAGGAGTTTTCAGTAGTGTTGCAAGAACTGCAACACTTCTTGATTCTTCTGGTAATACAAGTTTTCCAGGTGATGTTACAATAAGTGGAAATCTTACAGCAAATGGAGTAAATCTTGGGGTTAATGTTAATACTGGATATTATGGAGATGCCACCAATTTGGCAGTTAGAGTTCCAAATGCTGGTGGAGGATTTTTTGTTCAATCACCTGGAGGTGGATCTAATTGGGCATTATTTCAATCTGGAGGCTTGACAGTTTCAGGAACTGTGACTTCAAATGTAGCGAATGGAACTGCACCCTTTACAGTTTCTTCTTCAACTAAAGTAACCAATTTAAATGTAGATCTTCTTGATGGAATTGATAGTTCCAGAATAGTTTTTGGTGATGATGTAACTAAAACGAGTCTCAATAACGACTGGGACTCTGCATTATCAAGTGGATTTTATAATCAAGAGGGACCACTTGGAACAGGAACTCCAACAGAAAGTTGGTATCATATGATTTCTTGTAGACATCCAAATCCCGCAAACAATTATCAGATGCAAATTTCTGGAAATATTTTTGATGTTAATGACTTATATTATCGTATTATTAATAGTGGAAGTCCAACTAGTTGGTATAAAATTTGGCACTCAGGTAATGATGGTTCTGGTAGTGGACTAGATGCAGATTTACTTGATGGACTTCAATCATCATCAGCAAACACACCTTCAACTATTGTTGCTCGTGATGGTTCTGGTAACTTTAGTGCGGGTACAATTACTGCTACTTTCAGTGGTAATGGAACAATTCCAGTTGGTGGAATTATTATGTGGTCTGGAGCATCTGTTCCAACAGGATGGCAATTGTGTAATAATTCATTAATTACATCAGGTTCACTTGCTGGGCAATTTACTCCAAACTTAGTAGATAAATTTATTGTAGGTTCTGGTGGTGCTTATGTGATAGGAAATACTGGTGGTACAGCCGATGCTGTAGTTGTTTCGCATACACATACAACTGGAGACCCCGATAGAAATTTTGCCACATCTCAAAAACCAACTGGAGCACCAATTACTGACACATTGGTATCTGAATCAGTCGTTGGTGGAAATGGATCTTCTGTAAGTGCCACATCAAATGCATATGATGTCAGTGGAAATGTTGTTATTGGAGAGTCTGGAACCAATAAAAACCTTCCTCCATATTATGCACTTGCTTTTATTATGAGAGTCGCTTGACAAACTCTAAAATCTGTGCTAGAGTGTACAAGTAAGCACGAAATAAACCGAATGCAAGACGAGTACCTGACTAGATGTGTGGTAGATCCCATCAAACGTACAGTCTATCTTTATTCTAGCGAAGGACACGAAAAAAAAGTAGAATGTGACACTGTAGATGAGTTTATGAATGTCTTAGAGTTTGTTCGTTCAACTTTGAAAGAAGATATTCTCTCATACGCAAATCCACTTTAAAATTCATTTTAGACCAAAAAAATTCCCACAAAAATTTCTCACACGATACTTTTTAAAAAGTATGAATTTATACAAATTAAATTACAAAGACCTTAAAAATCTTCCAGTCAAAACAACTCCAGAAAATGTAAAGGAAGCTAATGAAGGACTGTTTTATTCAAGATTAAATCTCCCACAAGCAGCAAATCTTTGTGGGATGAGTATTAAGGAAATGAAACTGACTTTTTTTGAATACCTCAAATATCATCCAATCACTTATTGTGAATGATGAAATATAAAATTACGACATCTTATAATTGGTATGATACTGAGTATGAGAAGTTTATTATTAAAACATTTTATATCAATCACATTCCATTCACCTTTGATGAAATTCCAAAGCTTATTCAAGATGATCCAGAGATAATTAAACAAGCAAACGAAAATCGTTTAATGTCTCCACAAATATTCTATCAAACATCATTTTATCTGATAGATGAAGAAGCTCATCCTATGTTATTTGAGTTGGATTTAGAAAATCCAGAGTCTCTTAAAGAACTTAACGATTAATTATAAATAAGTCATAAGGAACTTATATTGTAATAAAAAATGGGTCTTTCCAGATTAGAGAATTTTTTACGTTCAATACGTGGTCAAATTTTATATGTCGATCCAAATGCATTAGATTCTACAGACTCTATTGAGAATGATGGTACGAGTGCTGCAAGACCCTTCAAGACACTACAAAGAGCATTACTAGAGTCTGCTAGATTTTCATATCTTCCTGGTCCAGATAACGATAAGTTTAACAACACCACAATCTTACTTTACCCTGGAGATCATTTAATTGATAATCGTCCTGGATGGATTCCACTTTCAGCTTCATCATTCCTTAAGAGAGATGGAACAACATCAGCCGATTTTTATGAATTTGATTTACAAACAAATTTTGATATTACTGCTGAAAATAACGCTCTCTATAAATTCAATTCTATCAATGGTGGTGTGATAGTTCCAAGAGGAACTTCAATTGTTGCAATGGATCTTCGTAAAACAAAGATTCGTCCAAAGTATGTTCCAAATCCAGAAAACGATAATATTGAAAGGTCTGCAATATTTCGTGTAACTGGAGGTTGTTATTTCTGGCAGTTCACTATTTTGGATGCAGATCCAAATGGTCTTTGTTATAAAGATTATACTACTAACACGTTTGTTCCCAATTTTTCTCACCATAAACTTACAACCTTTGAATATGCAGATGGTGTAAATACAGTTAAGATTAATGATGCATTTAACAATTATACAACAAATAGAACTGATTTAGATCTCTATTATCAAAAACTTGGTCTTGCATATGGAAATTCAAGTGGAAGACCAATCTCTCCTGATTATCCAAACACAGTAGATATTCAAACAAAAATTGATGAATATAGAATTGTAGGATCTCGCGGTGCTGAGGTTGGAATTTCAAGTATCAGTGCAGGAAATGGTTCTGGTGGTGGAGATAGAACTCTCATTACAGTAAATCTAACTGAAGATTTCCCACAATTGGATGTTGATACTCCAATTCAAGTCAGTGGAGTTGGAATTAGTACGTTTAATGGACAGTTTATTGTAAAAGAAGTTGTAAGTGATAGAATCGTTAGATTTTCTGTTCCATCGTCACCACCATCTGGAGTTAATTTAATCACAGGTGAAGGAACAGTAAACATTATTGTTGATACTGTTACATCAGCATCTCCATACATCTTCAACTGTTCATTACGATCTGTCTATGGTCTGTGTGGTATGCACGCAGATGGAAGTCTTGTAGATGGATTTAAGAGTATGGTAGTTGCTCAATTTACAGGCATTTCTCTTCAAAAAGATAATAATGCTTTTGTAAAATACGACCAAACTACAGGAACTTATGTTGATGCTACAAATGTTTCAAGTCTATATGCAGATTCATTAGCAAAATATAAACCTTCATACGAATCCTATCACATTAAGGCAAGTAATAATGCCTTTATTCAGTGTGTATCTATCTTTGCTATTGGATATGCTCAACACTTTGAGGCTTCTAGTGGTGGTGATATGTCCATCACCAACTCAAACTCAAACTTTGGAGCAAGAGCACTTCTTTCAAAGGGATATAATGCGTCAAAATTTAATCGTGATGACCAAGGATATATTACTCATATTATTCCACCAAAACAAATTACAACTACAGAAACTTCTGTAGAATTTGATGCCATTGATGTTGTAAAAACAGTAAGTGTTGGAAATAGTTCTAGACTTTATCTTTACAATCAAACAAATCAGAATGTAAAACCAAATTATGTAATTGATGGATATAGAATTGGTTCTAAATTGAATGATGACTTGAGTGTAGTTATCACTCAGTCTGGAATATCTACAACATATTCAGCTTCAATTGTAATGCAGGGTACAAGTGAAGTTTCTTATCAGAAAGAATATGAGGTAGCAAAACTTTCAAATACTCTTACAAATAATATTTCAAATAATATTATTACTCTTACTGCTCCACACGATTTTATCAATGGTGAAACAGTAAGAATAATAAGTGAAACTGGAGAACTTCCAGATGGATTATCTCCAGATACAGTTTATTATACAGTTTCAACAGGAATAGGAAGCACTCAGATTAAGTTAGCAACATCATTAGATGATGCATCAAATTCAAACGCAGTTACAATTTATACTCCAAAAACAGTTAATTTAAGAGTTGTAAGTAGAGTCTCTGATAAGACCTCTGGTGACATAGGGCATCCAATTCAATATGACGGTGTAAATTGGTATATCTCTACGAAAAAAGGAAATGATATTTATAAAAACCTATTATCATATGGACCAGCTGTAACACCAAGAACTTTTATCAAACGAATTCCAGATAGAAGATCATATGAAGAAACCATTTATAAAGTTCGTTATGTAATTCCAAAAACTACTTCAATTAAAGCAAGACCTCCACTGGATGGTTTTGTAGTTCAAGATTCAACAAATATTCCAACTACTTCTACTGAGATTGATTATCTGTATAGTCCAAGTGGAACAACTAAATCACTAGCATCCTCTTCCCAGTTAAGATCTGTAAGATTTATTGCTGATGCAACTTATGTTGCAACAACAGCCACAATAGAAACAGAACTTCCACATTATCTTTCAGTTGGTTCTGAAGTAAATGTATTAAATGTATTGAGTTCAAATAATCCAACGGGAGTTTCTACTTCTGGATATAATGGAACATATACGATAACTGCAATACCAAGCAGAAGAAAGTTTTCTTATACACTATCCACAGATCCTGGAACATTTGTAGATAATACATCTACAAGAACTTCTTCTTTACCATATTTTAGTCGTAAGAAGTTATCTTCAACATTTGTAGCTTATAGAACTGAAAAGATACAAGATTATGTTCAAAATCAACAAGATGGAATTTATCATATTTCATTAATCAATTCTTCAAATAGTCCATCTGTTGCTCCATTTACCGATTTAAAACTGTTCCAACCAATTCAAAACATTTATCCTCAACTTGATCGTGATAATGCAACTTCCGATCCTGAAGCATCAAGATGTTTTGCTCTTCCAAATCCAATTGGTCAAGTAGTAGTCAATGATTCTCAGAAAAGCATCACTAAAGAAACATTAGATGACTTTTTATCTGATAATCGTGTTGGATTTGGAATTACAAACATTGTAAGTAATTCTGTCGGAACATCTCATACTTTCTTTACAAGTATAGAACACGGATTAAATCCAATTACTGGAGTTACAATTACTTCTGCGGGAAGCAATTATGGATCAACTGCAGGAGCAAGTGGTTCTTTATATAATGCTGCATTAATTGGTGGATCTGGTGAAGGTGCCTCTGCTGCTATTAATGTTACATCCGGTGCAATTACTGGAATTGAAATTATAGATGGTGGAAGTGATTATCAAGTTGGAGATGTATTAACAGTAGTTGGTGTAGCTACAACTTCATCTCACGTTCCTGGAACAGTTACAGTATCTTCAATATATGATCATACTGGAGAAGTTATTTGTATCTCTGGAATTAATGATAGAAAATTCACTCAATATAATACTCTTTATAGAATTACTGGAATTTCAACTAGTAGAGCTGTTCAGGTTTCTTCTGCTGGAAGTATTACTTCACCATCAGTTTCTGGAGTTGGAGTTACAGTAACTTCCAGCGCAATTGCATATCTTTCTGGAAAATCTTTAACTGCAAGTACATTTACTTATAATAATATTTCTGGAAATGCAACACTAACATTTGGATCTGCACACGGTCTTTTCATCAATGAAAAGATTAGAATTTCCGGTGCAAATAGTTCTCTTTATAATGGTGATTTTCTAATTTCAAAAATAAATTCATTAACGTCATTTGATGTTAATGTTGGAGTTTCTACAAACGTTCCATCAACTGCAGGAACAATCATCGTTCATCCTTATGGCTACTCTTCTCAGGGTGGAAGTAATAGCGGAAAAACAGAAGAAAGATTGATAGAACAATATGATGGAATCTTTACAACACTTTCAGGGGCAGCAACTACGACTGCATCAAGTATTTCTGTTACAAATATTTTAACATCTGGTTTAAAAATTGGTGATTATATTAAAATTGATGACGAAATTTTAAGAATTAAAGAAACTACATCTTCTGGAAATCCAATTGATGTGTTTAGAGGATTAATGGGAACTCGTAGCAGTGCTCACGTTTCTGGTGCTGTTGTTAAAAAAATTCATTTATATCCAATTGAATTCCGTAGATATTCAATTCTTAGAGCATCGGGTCATACTTTTGAATATGTTGGCTTCGGTCCAGGAAACTATTCAAACGCATTCCCAGAACGCCAAGACCGTCAGATAAGTAATCAAGAAAAATTACTTTCACAATCCTTCAGGTCTGATGGTGGAATAAATGTTTATACTGGAATGAATAATGATGGTGATTTCTATATTGGAAACAAAAGAGTAAATTCAGCGACAGGTCAGGAAGATACTTTTGATTCACCAGTTCCAAGTGTAAGAGGAGAAGAATTTTTAATTGAAAGTGGTTCTCCTATCAGCATTGTAAATGCTCAGAATATTACAGCATTAAAATCAATTAAAGTTGATGGTGGACCAAACAATAATAATCTTTCTGAATTTAATGGTCCTGTAGTTTTCAATGAAAAAATTACTTCAACTTCATTGAGAGGTATTGAATCTAATTCGTTATACCTACAAGGTAATGCAACAATATCAAGAAATTATACAGTAGGAATTTCAACTCCGACTTCATTTGCAAACTCTGGTGATGTTGCCTATTATTCACAACCAGATGATGGTGGATATCTTGGTTGGGTTTATACTTCAAATAATGCCTGGAGAAAATTTGGTCCAATTCAAAATTCTCTAGGAAGATATGAAGGTTCTTGGTCTGGTACTTTCTACGGTGATGGAAGTAATTTAGCTAATCTAGACTCTGTTTGGGGTGAACTTTTATCTTCTGGAATAAGTACAGCGTATTATTTGGGTAACGTTGGTATTGGAACAAGTATAGTTAGTTCTGATTATAAACTTAGAGTAGATGGAAAAACTTACATCAATGGAGTATTGAATGTAACTGAAATCATTGAAAAGGCAACAATAGTAACTACATCTTGGCCTGGCGGATCTGATATAAATCTATATCTTGGTGATAATAATGTTTATTATTATACTCAAAATGCTTCATCAAATTGGATTATAAACTTCACAGGAAACTCTTCAGGAGCAACACTAAATCAACTTCTTGAGGTTGGAGATTCAATTACAGTTGCATTTATGGCATCTATGGGATCTACTGCATATTATAATAGTGTTGTTAAGGTTGATGGTGTATCTATTTCTCCAAAATGGTATGGTGGATTTGCTCCAACTTCAGGTAATACTAATAGTATAGATACTTATACATACGTTATTATTAAAACTGGAAGTGGAACATTTACAGTTTTAGCATCACAATCCCAATACAAGTAAACTAAAATGCCAATTTTAGGAGGAACTGGTAACGCATCTGAATATGCATATAGGTCATATTTAATTTATATTCCAGATCCTTTTGATTGGCCTGATGTAATAAATGCAACACCAGGAGTAGAATATCGTTCAGGATATGCAAAAATTACAGGAATCAAAACTCTACTGCCATTAAAGGTAAGTTCTGATTCCTCATATTCTTTGATTGGAAATGTATTTGATAATCGTCAAACTGTGAGATTTGATAATAATGACATCAATCAAGCATCTTTTGATGAATATACAGATCCATATACCAGATTTAAACCTGGTCTTGGGGATAATGTTGTAAGTGAATATATTGGAAATAATACATCAATTAATTTATCAAAGACTGCATCTAATACTACTTTAGTTGGATTTAATAGCCCATATCAGGTCATCGTTGCAGTTGGTAGATCTGTACAAGATTGGAATGTAACTACAAGACCAATTGATACAATTCCAAATTCTTTTTCATTCACTTCAATTGCATCTACATCTACATCAACAAATTGTCAAAGTAATAATATAACTTTATCTGGTTTAGAATCTGGATTTTTGTTTGAATCTCAAATTACTTCTGGAATTGGCACAATTTATGTCAATAATATTTCAAGAGGAACCTCAGCCAATGTATCAAATAATGATATAATTCGTCTTGATACAACATCATCAAATAATTTTGACACAACAACTTCATTATCATATAGAGTTGGAACATATACAACAACTTGGAATGTAAAGACGGAAATTGAAAATTTAAATATAATCATTCCAAGTTTTACAAGTCAAACAAATGTTGAAATTAATACCGTATATACAAGTAATCAGGTAACTATAAGTGGATTCAGTCAAAATTCATCATTACTAGCATCAGTATCAAATATAAATTCAGCATATGAAGTTGAAAGAAATGGAGTAATCATTAAATCTTTTGATGCAAGTGCAATACAAGTCACTAACGGAGATAAAATTAGATTAAGATTATCATCATCAAATAATTATATTACATCAGTTTCTACAACGTTAACAATAGGAAACTCAACTGCAACTTGGAGTTTAACTACAATCAATCTTCCCCCACCAACAACTGTTCCATTTACAGTTTCCAGCAGCTCTCCCTTTATTAATCAAATTATATTTACGAAACAAACTGGAGACGGATTAAATATATTAACTTTTGGAAGTAATTCCACAGGTGTTGTTAATTATAACATTTATTTGAATGCGAATTATCAATTATCATCCAGTTCCGGTGATGTAAGAATTAATTCAAATACTCAAATTGCTTTGAATGATGCTGGTGGAGATTTGGATTATGATGATTTGATTATTAGTTGTGGAATTGGAACATTTTATGCGTCTGGAACTTCTATCAACTTTAGATTATAAATAAATAAAAGTAAAGAGGGGATAGTGAACCTCTAAGGAGAAAAATGAGCGTTAAAAAGAATTTCATCGTTCGTCAAGGCATTGAGGTCGCTGATACTCTTATTGTCGCGCAAGATGGCAAAGTAGGTATCGGAACCTCTGTTGCAAATTATACCTTAGATGTCATCGGTGATATTTCTCTGAGTGGTAGAATATTTGTAGATCAAGATGTTCAACCATCTCCAACAACAGGAATACTTTCTGCAGCAAATCCAAATTCAATTCTAGGAGTTAACACATCACTGTTCAGAATTGGTGATGTTGTTAATGATGGGCCAAGAATTTTAAATTCAAAAGTCGTTACGATTGGTATTTCAAGTATTGGTATTTTACCATCACACGGAAGAGGTGTTGGATTTATTGCAACAACTGTTAATATTTTCAGAGATTTAACTGCGGGCGAAGACGGTCAATTTTTAATCTCCAGAGGAGTAAATCTTCAACCAACTTGGAGAACAATATCAAGAGATACTATTGTAGTAGGAAGTTCAAACACAACACAGGTTACATATCCTCTATTTTCTTCTGGAATTGGCTCAACTTCTCCAAATATAAATCAAACTCAATTATCGTTTATTCCAGCATCTGGTAATCTTGGATTAGGAACCACAAATCCAACTTCCAAATTAACTGTAGTCGGTGATGCAAATTTTAGTGGAGTTGTTACTGCTTCATCCATAAACAGTGATTTAGCAATATTAACAAACTTAAATGGAACTAATCTCAATTATAGTGGTGTTGGTACGATTACAACACTTAATGCTACCATAAGTTCTGTTACAAGTTATATTGGAACTACTTTAAATATTTCTGGAGTTTCTACATTCTCTAGTGGACCAGTTCTCATTGGAAGTGGAAACTCAACCGGAACATCATCACAACCACTTCAAGTTACTGGTGGTGCTTATGTTTCTGGTAATATTGGAGTAGGAACTACAACCCCACAACAAAAAATTGATGTTGTTGGTAGCATTTCATTTACGGATAAGTTATATGCTCCAACCGCAGAATCTTTAGTTCTCACTGGAATCGGAACTATAAATGCTGCACTTCCAACTTTTGTAAGTATCAGCACCTCAGGATTAGCATTAGGATATGTTGTAAAATCTTTAGTAGGAATTCCAAGAATTAATACTAATACAACCATTACATCAATTGGTGTTGGAAGTATTGGAATCAGCACAAATCATATTCTTGGTGTTGGAATTGCTTCAACTACTTTATCATTCTTTATTCCAGAAAGAGTTTCATCTGGTTCAACCAATCAAATTTTAGTTTCCAGAGGCTCCACTCAATCATCTCTTTGGACTGGCATTGATACAGTTTTAAATGATGCAATACTTTCAAATACAAGTATTTTAAGCAATCAAACTAAAGTAGAAGAGACAAATACAAACGGTGTATTTTATCCGGTATTTTCATCTGTAAATGCTGGATTTAGTACGTTAAGAGTAAATTCAGATAGTCTTTCATTCAATCCAGCATCAAACTCTCTTGGTATTGGAACTTCAAGTCCATCAACAACATTAGAAGTAGTTGGTAATGTAACTGCAATCAATTATTTTGGAAATGGTGCAGCTCTTTCTGGAATTGTAACACAAATTACTGCTGGAATTGGAATTGATCTTACTCCTACTACAGGAAAAGGAAATGTTGTAATTGATGCATATCGCCCAACTGGAAAAACAATTTATGTCAATCAAAATGGAAGTGATAATAATAGTGGATTGACAGAAAATGATGCAAAAAGAACGATAAAAGCAGCATCAAATGTTTCAGTTAATGGTGATACAATCAAAGTTTTCCCTGGAGTTTATGTTGAAGATAATCCAATTGTTTTAAAGAAAACAGTTTCCGTTCAGGGAACAGAATTAAGAAACTGTGTAGTTACTCCAAAATACCCATATAACGATTTGTTCTATGTAAATAATGGATGTCATATTACAAACTTGAGTTTTATTGGTCCAGATATGACTGAGGGTGCTGCAGTTGTAGCACTTCAAAAACTACAGGGTGTTGCTGTTGACCGTTATTTTGATGCTGCAAGAATGATAAGATATAATCTTGATTATATTGCAGCAGAGACTGTTGGATACTTAACCAGCACAAGTTATAAAAATCCCACATTTAAAGTTGTAAATGCATTAGGAATTACTACAGATCCGATTAATTGTAGAGATGATATTAAAGACATTTGGAAATGTGTAATACACGATATTACACGAGGAGGTAATTCCAAGTGTGTAGGTGCTGGATTATCATACTATAGTGGAAATACCTTAGTTCACATTGCAGGAACTGATGTAAATGGTTATAGTGTGAGACAAGCAACAGTTGATGCTATTAACTATTCATTTGATGTTGCGAGAGCAGTTGTAAATAATGTAAGTTGGGGTGGCACTTCTGTTGGAATTGCAACTACAGTTACAAATGCTCTTTATAATAATGTAACTGGAGTGACTACAATTACTGCTACAAATCACGGTCTTGCAAAGGATGATGCAGTAAGAATTGTTGGTCTTGGATTCACTTGTCCTTCTGGACCTGGTATTGTGACTTATCCAACTGGTTCTCTTGGATATATCTTTAATGTTTTAAGAGTTGTAAGTAATAATAGTTTTGAAGTTGTTGTCGGACAATCCACTTTACCTCATACTTATGTTTCTGGTGGAACAGTTCAGAAATTTACAAATTTCCAAAACAACTTTACTCAAGTTAAAGACTTATCAATACAAAATGACCCATTGACTGGATTTAATAATGCAATTAATGGATGTGCGAACGTAATTTCTGCAATGAGATCTTGTGTTGGTGTTGTGACTTCTATTGTTGGACTTGGAGCAACTGCATTTTCTGGAGTTGGAATCAGAACTACATATCCAGGAAATTCTGGAATCGGATTTACTACAGTCTCTGGAATTACTTCTGCAGTTTATAATGAAGAAACTGGTAAAATTACTATACAAGCAACAGGACTAAAAGCAATTCAAGGAGAATCAATTGAATTAAGAGATTTAGCATTTAGTTGTAATTCTGGTGGTGGAATATCAACTCAAAGATTCCCATCTGGAAGATATGGATATGATTTCGTTATTGATAAGTTAAATCAAAACGGAACGATTGAAGTTTATGTTGGGCCATCAACATTACCTCACAATTATGCGGGTGGAGGCATAATCGTAGATAGAATTCTAGGAGTTACTACTGCTTCATACAATACAACAACAGGTATTGTAACAATTAGAGCATCAGGTCTTTCAATTGAAACTGGAGATTTAGTAAGAATTAGAAATCTTCAATTCTCAACAATTGCTGGAATTGTAACATTCCCAACAATCAGTACTGGATATGATTTCAAAGTTCTTGATATTATTACAGATAAGCCAGTAGGAGTAACTTCTGCAATTTATAACAATACAACTGGAATTACAACAATTACCGCTCCTGGAATTGGAGTAACAGCAAATGGAATTGTTGAATTAAGAAATCTTGAGTTTTCGTGTTCAAGTGGAGCAGCAACAACCACATTATATCCAACAGGAAATAATGGTTATAGATTCAGAGTATTAAGTTCTATCGGTTCTACATTTACAGTAAATGTTGGACCATCTACGATTGCTCACAATTATGTTTCGGGAGGAACTGCAATCAACAGAACATTGACTGCAAATGATACATTCACAATTAATATCGGAACTCATCCAAATCCAGCAACTTATGTTTCTGGTGGTGTTGTAATTCCACCATTCTCAAGAGGAGTTGGTCCAATCACACAAGGACCATATATAAGAAACTGTACCAACTTTATTCCAAAATCAATTGGAATGAAAGTTGATGGATTTGAAGCAGAACCTGGAGATCAAGATGATATTGGTGTAACTGGAACAATGAGTGTGGATAGTTACACTCAATATAATCAGGGTGGTATTGGAGTTTCAATTACAAATGGTGCTTATGCTCAGTTAGTTTCTATCTTCACCATTTGTGATGATATTGCAATTTTTACAAGCTCTGGTGGACAGTGTGATATTACAAACTCTAACTCATCTTTTGGTAGAATTGGATTATTCTCAAATGGTGTAGGAGATCAAACCACAAAATCCGTTTATCGTTATACTGGAGTTGCAAATACATCATCTTCAGCAAAAACTAATATCGTTACAGTTTCTGGAATCGGAAGTAATAGACCTTATGATGGTCAAGTATGTTACTTTGGAGAACTTTATTATTTTGTAGATAGTATTCAGGTAACAAATGGAGGATCTGGATATACCATTTCTCCAACAGTCACAATTAGTTCTCCAGAAGGACAAAATGGTATTACAGCACAAGCAACAGCTACAATTCAAAATGGATCAGTTACTGCTATTAATATTGTAAATTCTGGAAGTCAGTATAGAAAAGCTCCAACTATAACAATAGCACCACCACCATCAGGAACACAAGCAACTGCATCAGTATTTGAGATGCAACCAATTTACTATAAAGTTACATCTGCAACATTACCAAGTGCTGGCATTTCAACTGTTACATTCTTACAAACCCTAAATAACGATGTAGGAATTGGAACAACTGTATATTTCTATCGTGGAAGTTTGCAACTTGCAACTACAATTTCTTTTGAATATGTTGGCGCTGGAACAAATATCAACTCAGCTAAGCCTGCTCTTGGTGGGGTTGTAAATCCTGATAATCAAGTCGTTCAAAAAAATGGCGGAATTGTAGTTTACACAAGTACAGATCAATCAGGAAACTTTAAAATTGGTGATGGTGTTGTAATCAATCAAGCAACAGGACAAATATCAGGAAGAGACTTTACAAAAGCACTCTTCACAACAATGACACCATTCATTCTTGCACTTTCAGATTAAGGAGGATTAAATTAAATGGCAGTCGCAGCAGCAGCAGTCAACAATTTTAGAACAGTAACCAAAGTTGTTGGTTTAACAACTGATAATGTTTATAGCGCACCTGTTGGATTTGTTGGAGTATTTCTTCTAGCTCAGTGTACTAATGTTGGTTCTACCACACAATCAATTAGCTTTTATCATAATCGTGTTGTTTCTGGTATTGGAACTGTTACAACTGAAGTTGTGAGAAATTTTTCAATTCCAGGAAACGATACTGCAAATTTACTTCCCGGAAAATTGGTATTAGAAACAAATGATTATATTACTATTAGTGGAAGCTCAGCTACAAATCTTAAGTTTATAGCTTCAGTTTTAGAAACTTCAAATCAATAATACATATAATATAAGATAGATACGAATAATGGCAAATCCTGGTTTCCTAAGTAAAAGAGTAAAAAGAAAATCACAAACTGGTATTACTTCTGATCGTTATGAATTTCTTGGATTAGACCAGGCTGAACCTGACTTGGGAGATCCTTTGGTTGGTGTATCTTCCGTTGGTGCAAATCCATACACTGGAAGCAATACTAATTTATATTTCGTTGCATCTGATGGAAATGGTAAAAGATATTGGGCAAAACAATCTGACATTATTTCTGGAGGTGTAGTAACACCAGGAGCGATTACAGTAAGAAATAATGGATCTATTGTTGGTGATGCTTCTCTAATCAAAGATGTCAATTTTACTGGTACTGGAGTTACTGTAAATGTAAATCCAAGTATTGGTAGTAGTGGTGTCAACGTTCAAATTACAGTTACAGATGTAACAATATCAGGTGGAAGCACAGGTTCTATTGGATTTAAGGGAAGTAATGGATTACTTCAAGTTGCATCGGATTTAATCTATAATCCAACAAATCTGAGAGTGGGTATTGGAAGTACAATACCAACAGAAAAATTAGATGTACTTGGAAATGCCAAAGTTAGTGGTACAGTCAATGCAGGAATCATTACTGCTAATTCTGGATTCTTTGCAAATACTTTAAAGGTAGGAAACTTTGAAATTAGTGACACCACTACATTCTTTAGAGTTTCTTCTGGAAGTGTAGGTATTGGAACAACACTTCCAAGATCGACTCTAGATGTAATAGGAAATGCTATAATTACTGGTGTTGCAACCATTGGAGTTATTACTGCAACAAGTGGATTTGTTGGTGTTCTTACATCAACCTCATTTAATGCTGGTTTTATAACTGCAACAAGAGCATTTATTGGTATCCTTACTTCACCAACGATTAATAACACTACATTTATCTCAACAAACTTTACTGCAACCAATATACTAGGAACTGCTGCAACATTTACGTCTGCATCAGTTACAAATAATTTTCAAGTTAATGGAAGTACCTTATTCGTAAATGCTCTTTCTGATAGTGTTGGAATCGGAACTACAAACCCAACACAAAGACTTCAAATTGGAACTGGAACAAGTGCAATTGTAGCTACAAATACTGGAAGAGTTGGTATTGGAACTACAAATCCATCTTATCTTTTGGATGTAAGAGGAAATGTAGGATTTAGTAGTTTTATCTTTGTTGGTGGATTAAGTGGAAGTGCAAACGAAGTTCTGGTTTCTGGAGGAACTGGTCTTCCTTTCTGGGGTGCTCCTGGAGGCATCACAGTGGGTTCGGCAAACTCAGTTGGAGTTGCTGATACACAAGCATCTGGATTATTCTATCCAACATTTACTCAACAAACTCAAAATAACGCATTTATAAGAGTTGATACAAATGGATTAGTTTATAATCCAGCATTAAATAATCTTGGAATTGGTTCTGGAATTACAACCAGTAATCTAAGTTATAATTTAACTGTAAATGGAAGTGTTGGTGTAAATACTAACGCTTTATTTGTAAGTTCCACAAACAATCGTGTTGGAATTGGAACTACAATTCCTAACTTTACGTTAGATGTAAGTGGTACTGTCAATGCATCTACAAGTGTTTCTGCTGGAACTACTGTTATTATTGGAACAAGTCCTGTTGCAAATTTATCTTCAGGAATTGTTACGACTACCACAACATCAACTGCAACTGTAAGTTCATTAAACACATCTTTATTCAGAAGTGCAAGATATAACGTTCAAATCACTTGCACCGGACAACTTGTTGGGTCTGCAAGTTCTTCCAGTGCAGTATCTGTAGGCTCCCTGCAAGGCGGAACCAATTATGCTTCTGGAAGTTATACAAACGTAGCATTAGTAACAACTTCAGGAACAGGAAATGATGCTTCAGCAAATATCAGCGTCACTCCAGAGCAAACAATTACAATTGATAGTATCTCAAATGGATTGTTTAATACATCCAATGATACAACCGCAATTAAGATAAATGCTCCAGTTTTATTCAATAGAGCAATTCCAGCCACAGCAGCACAAAACTCAAGAGTAACTTTAATCACTCTAACAAATCCAGGGTCTGGATATACTTCAGTTCCAGTGATAGGAATTGCAACTCCCACAAATAATCCTGCAATTGCGGGTGTAACTGGAATTGGAAGTACAGCAACTGCTGTAGTTTCTTCTATGATTGTATCTAATGTTGCAATCACCACAGCAGGAATTCATACTACAGTTCCAACAATATCATTCAATTCTCCTGTAGGTGTAGGAACAAGTGCTACAGGTATTGTTGGATTTGGTGTTTCTACTGTTGAAGTTACAAGTACTGGATTTGGATATAATCCTCTTCCTTCAGTATCAATTTCTGGAAACTTATTACCAACGATTGGTGTAGCTGGAACAGTATCCATTTCAACAGTATTTGCAACTAATATTATAATTACAAATACAGGACTTGGATATACATCAGGAAACTTCCCAGTTCTTACTTTCTCATCACCAACAATTGGAGTAAACACTGCAACTGCAGTCGTTACAAGTCTGGGAATATCAACTCAATTTACAATCATTCCTGGAATTGGTTATACCCGTTCTCCATTGCTTACTGTAAGTTCTCCTGCAGTTGGATTAAATACTGCAACAATTAATTGTACTTTGGGAATTAGTTCATTCACCGTTGTCAATTCTGGAAGTGGATATACTTCATCTTCACAAATTACTTTATCCCCATCACCTACAGTAACTGGATTTGCAGCAACTGTTGGAATGGGAGTAAGTTCAACTGGATTAACAGAAAGTGGTGGAAGTGGTTATACAAACTTACCAACAGTTACATTTAGTTCACCTAATGTTGGATTGAATACAGCAACTGGACAATTTCAAGACCTAATAGGTCAAGTTCTTTCTACATTTATTATTACTAATCCAGGTTCTGGTTATTTCAGCATACCTACAGTAACAATTACAGGTGGTGGTGGTTCTGGTGCTGGAGTTACAATCACTACAATGATAGTTACTGATGTGACTGTCAATAATACTGGATTCGGAGTCACATCAGTTCCTACAGTGAGTCTTGTTTCTCCTGTTGGAAGTGGTGCCAGTGTATCTGCAAGAATGGGTATTGGACAAGTGAATGTTGTTGGATTTGGTTCTGGATATAATGTAAATCCATCAATTGCAGTGACTGCTTCTGATGGTATTACTGGAGCTGGAGCATCAGTAATTGCTGGTCTTGGAATTACAAGTTCAAATATAGTGATTACAAATCCAGGAACTGGTTATTCGTCAATTCCTTCATTAACAATTTCCAGTCCAGTTGGAGTGGCAAGTACTGCAATTGGTATTGTTGGAGTTGGAATTAGTGCAATTCGTGTGGATAGTCCTGGAATCGGTTATACGACATCTCTTCCTACAATCTCATTTACTACAGGTGTAACTAATTTAGGAGCTGGTGCAACAGCATCGGCTACCAGTATAATAGTCACAAATGTTTTCATTGTAAATCCAGGTGCTGGATATACCGAAACTGATTTAGCTTCACTACCAATTGCAACATTCGATCCAGTTGGAACTTCTAATACTGTTGGATTTGCAGTATCTACCATCACAATTACAAATACTGGTATTGGTTATACAACTGCTGCTTCTGCTGCAATTTCATTCTCTCCTGCTCCAAGAGTTGGTGTAGGAACTTCCGCTGTTGCCATTGCATCTGCATCACTAGGTTATCCTGGTATTCTTCCTGGACCTGGAGTAAGCACTACAGGAAATACTGCAATTTATTTTGTTGCATCAAAAACATCCACTACACTTGGAATTTCAACTGGTGTTGGTATCGGAACATTTACTTCAACAACTGTGGGTGATGATGTATTTGCAAGCAACAATCCACTTGTAAGTATTGGTGGTTCTGTAACTAGTGTTTTTGTTACGTCTCCTGGTTCTGGTTATACATCTGGAAGTAGATTGACTGCAGTTAATTTTGATGGTGCAAATGTAGGTTCTGGATTTACATTCACTTCATCAACAGTAGTAAATAATTATCAATTTACTGATGTAATGATTCTTCAAACTGTTGGTTCAGCAAATACTGCTTGTGAATATATCGAATATGCATCTCTTGCAAATGAAGATATTCTGGGTTCATTTAGTGCAGATATTTCTGGTTCAAATGCAAGATTACTAATTACACCAACATATAGAAATAATACAATTAAAGTTTCTTCTCATTCCATTACCACATAAAAAGATGTCAGTTTCTGTAGTTAATCTATCAATTAATAAAGGTACAGATTTTGAATCAACTTTTGATGTGAATAATTATGATAATAGTCAATTTTTATTCAATAATTATTCAGCAGCTGCAAAAATTCGTAAACATCCATCTGCAACTTCATATCAATCATTTCAAACTTCATTTCCAGCATCAGGTGAAATTAAAATTTCAATGGCTTCTACGATTACATCACAACTATCAGCAGGAAGAAATTATTATGATGTAATTATTATTGAAAATGCAACAAATAAAACTAGAAAGATTTTTGAAGGTACAATTATTGTGAATGAAACAATTTCAGTATGAGTTATAAAGTCAATCTTTCTGAAAATAATTCAACTCAAGTTAAAATTGATAAGGATTTAAATACAAAAAAAATTCAAGTTGTTGGAATCCTAACAAATGTTTATGTTGGAATTAACACCATAAATTCAACTTCAAGAATTAATCTAGCTGATGATGAATATTATACTGTAATTTTATAAAATAAATATTATCAAAAAGAAGAAATAATATGAGTGTTTATACAGTAAGTTCAAGTAAATCATCTGACAGTATCTTTCCAAAGGTTCGTCCTTCTTTGGACTTAGACTTTGCAAACTCAAAAACATTAGATCCCAGAATTACATTCACTCGTTCCAGTGGTGGGTCTTATGTGGGTGCTGATGGATTAATTAAGTATGCTGGAGTGAATGAACCTAGATTTGATCACGATCCTGTAACTGGTGAAAGCTTAGGGTTGTTGATTGAGGAGCAGAGGACAAACAGTATCCGCAACAACACGATGGTTGGCGCGGTGGCTGGTACGCCGGGGACGCTGCCGACGAACTGGTTTGTATCAACTTCGCTAACAGGTTTAGCCCATCAAGTTGTTGCTGTCGGTCAAGATGCGGGAATCTCTTACATAGATTTTCGAGTCAGTGGCACCCCAAGTGGATCGGGAGCCTATTCACTAATTACCGAAGCTGGAAATGTCATAGCAGCAGCTCAAAACCAAGTATGGACTTCCTCCTTCTATGTTTCTATTGTTGGAGGATCAACATCAGCTATAAGCTTGACTTCTCTTGCCATAGAAGAGCGAAATAGTTCTAATGTTTTCCTGACTCAAGGGGCCATACCCATTTCGATATCAGGCAGCATAACCAGATATAGATATAGCAGGACACTTGTAAATTCTTCTACAGCTTTCACACGTTCAACTCTTCAGCTAAACCTAAGCGGCGCCGCCATCGACATCACCCTCCGCATCGGCATGCCCCAGCTAGAGCAGGGTGCATTTGCGACCAGTGTGATCCCAACGTCAACCGCCGCAAGAACCCGCCAACCTGACGTTGCCAGAATCACGGGGGCGAACTTCTCAAGTTGGTATAACCAGGCAGAGGGGACGGTGTTTGTTGATGTGCTGCGCTCTTACTCTAGGAATTTTCCTGCATTTCCGAACATTTTTAATTTCACCGATGGCACCGCTAATAATCTATTCGCAATGTATGGTATCATTAACAGTCAATTCGTAACCAACTTCTCGGTCTATTCTGGCGGGGTGTCTCAAACAAACTTCGTTCAGGTAGCTACAAATGTTCCTGACCCAAACCGCCTTGCGCAAGCTTTGGCTGTTAATTCATCTATGCTTGCAGCCAACGGAGCACTTACGCTACAGGATAGCTCCGTCGCAATGCCTGTTGGTATCAACCGTGTAAGCATCGGCTCTGATGGCGCTTCCTTGGCTCAATGGGGAGGCACCATCCGCCGCCTCACCTACTGGCCTAAAAGACTTTCAAACTCTCAGCTACAAGCACTTACAAGATAGACACCTCACAACATAAATACACATAAGTCTCATAGTAACAATTGGATACTAAAGTATAAAATAAATGACAACCAAACAAGTTTTTAACACTAGTGCAGAACTAAATTATCCAACAGTCTTACCAACTCTAGACTTAGACTTTGCAAACTCAAAAACATTAGATCCAAGAATTACATTCACTCGTTCTAGTGGTGGGTCTTATGTGGGTGCTGATGGATTAATTAAGTATGCTGGAGTGAATGAAGCAAGATTTGATCACGATCCTGTAACTGGTGAAAGATTAGGGTTGTTGATTGAGGAGCAGAGGACTAATCTAAAAATAAGAAGTGAAGAGTTAAATCTTGATTTTAATTATGCAGCAATATCTTCAGTTTTGCAAAATGCAATAATATCTCCAGATGGTCTGCAGACTGCGGATGGTATTATTGCAAATACCACATTCGGTCCCCATTATGTAGATAAGGTTTTTACTTCAGCATCTGGAATAACCGCTTCACAAAATATATGTTGCTCTGCATTTTTTAAAAAAGGTGTTGGTAGTGAGGTATGGCTTCAGGTATATGAAGAAAGTGGAAATGCCGCACAACAACTAAGATTTAATTTTAACACTGAAACTTTAACACTTACTTTTACAAACGAATATAATAGTGGCGGGGGAGTTACTGCGGGATATGGAGTGATAAAATATCCAAATAATTGGTATAGATTGTGGGTATCAGGATATCCAAATACAACAACAACTGGACGAAGAGTGAGAATCAGATTATTTAATCAAAATAGTGCTTTTGATTTTTCTGGTGATGGAGTAAGTTCATATCTTTATGCTTGGGGAGTTCAAGTTGAAATTGGAGCCTTCCCCACCAGCTACATTCCCACACAAGCATCCACAGTCACAAGAAATTCAGATATTGCACGTATTACAAACATATCAAGTTTCTTTAATGCAAGTGAAGGAACTTTATTTGTGGATAGTGAAATGCCTTATCAAACCATCTCAAAGTATCCTGCAATTGGTTTTACAAGAAATGCTGAGGGTTCTAATAATACAATTCAATTCTTTTATACTCCTTCATCAAATTCAACGGCAGTTTATTATTTGGTAAGGAATATTGCAGATTATGGATATAATCAGCCTAACCCAACATTATTTGATAATATACCAGCAATTCAAACAATAGGACTTTATAAAAAATTTATAGGTACTTATAGGTTTGGTGAATTTAATTATTATTTTGATGGAAGATTTATTGGAAGAACATCACCAAATAAAAAACTTCCTTCCAATTTAAATTTGATGGAGATTGGAACAAATGGTTTAAGTAATGATAGATTGAACGGACGCATAAGAAGAATAACATATTACCCCAAACCACTTCCAATCTCTCAGCTACAAGCACTTACAAGATAGACACCTCACAACATAAATACTCAAAAACAATCATACTATGTACTCAGATTATTTTCTTAAGTTTTCTTCCAAAGAAGAAGCAATTCAAGTGTTCTCAACAATTCCAGAACACACTTATACACCTTATAATCCAGAAACCAATGAACCATTGAATACATTAGAAATCACATCTCAAACTGAAACTTTTGCAATTGATGAGGTTGGAGTTCTTTATAATAATGATGGAGTTTATGAAACGAATTCAGAAACTGGAGAAATTACTGTAGTCACTTCACCAACTCAAATAAGTGGATATCATTATAACTACAGAACAGTTTATGGAAATAAGCCACCAATTCCACTTCCCGTAGAATTAGAATCTTATGTTGTAACTCCACAAAATCCACAAAGAACATTCTTCTAAATATTAATAAAAGAGGTGTTATAAAGTGGCTAGTTTAATTGGCACGGGGGTTAACCAAATTAGTGTTAATGGAATGCTTGGTGAAATGGCATTTCAAAATACTTCAGGAATTACAGTAAGAAATATTCAATCTCCTGTAGGTTTTGGTACAACTGTAACTAGTTCTTCATTTCCAATTTCAGGAACTGTAAATGAATATACAAATCTTACTCTTCAACCAATCACAGGAAACGTAGTTATAGGTTCTGGAAGTTCATTAGCAACAACTGCAACCAACGGATTTTTATGTATTCCCACTTGTTCTGGACCTCCAACAGTAGGACCATCTACTAATCCATCAAATCCAGCAATTCCAATTGGAACTGTTCCTTTGATTTATGATACAACAAATAATCGTCTTTACATCAGAACTCCTGCTGGTTCTTGGCGTTATTCAACTACTACGGGTTAATATATTGTGTCAGTAGATAATTTTTTTCTCTCTGCAAGTGCAACTGATTTAAACTATCCAGAAATTAGACCATCTTTGGATTTAAACTTTGCGAGAACAAAAACATTAGATCCCAGAATTACATTTACTCGTTCTAGTGGTGGGTCTTATGTGGGTGCTGATGGATTAATTAAGTATGCTGGAGTGAATGAAGCAAGATTTGATCACGATCCTGTAACTGGTGAGAGTCTTGGATTGTTGATTGAGGAGCAGAGGACAAACAGTATCCGCAACAACACGATGGTTGGCGCGGTGGCTGGTACGCCGGGTACGACACCGACTTATTGGGGGGTAACGAATACAGCCAATGGGCTGTCCCGTCAAATAGTGGAAACAGGCGTTGCAGGTGGAATCACTTACATAAGAATCCGAATCTCTGGCACGACGACGGCTAGTTTTACTTTCTTTAACATTGGATATGACCTGATAGCAGCTTCTGCAGGCCAAACGTGGACCGCTTCAGCGTACTACAGACTGCACGGCGGATCTTTGACTGGAGTTACCTTACAGCACGAAGTTGCTAGGTTTGGCCCTGGATATCTATATCTAGGAAGCAATGTTTTGCCATTCGTACCTGGATCGGGTCCTCTTGGGGGGCAAAGATACGTTTATACTACGACCGTCTCTGATGCTGGTCTAACGTATATCGGATACGGATTGCAATGTGTAGTAGTAACCAGTGGAACTGTCGTTGATTTTACTGTTGACATCAGCCTTCCCCAGTTAGAGCAGGGCGCGTTTGCCACTAGCGTCATCCCCACCACCACCGCCGCAAGAACCCGCCAACCTGACGTTGCCAGAATCACGGGCACAAACTTCAGCTCCTGGTATCGGCAGGATGAGGGGACGGTGTTTGCGGACGCCACAACTAATGCAAGACATGGAGGTAGCAACAGTTTCCCCCGAATCATGTCCGTATCAGACGGAACCAACAATAATCAGATGGAACCCTATTACCGAGTTCTTAGTGGTTACACTGATGCTGGATACCGAATCGCGAACGCGGGGGCAATCCAAGCACAGTTTGACACCAACGACAATCGCAATGGTCAAAAAATAGCATTTGGGTACGCGAGTAATAATTTCCCTTTGGTAATTGGTGGAACTGTTGTTGCTAATGATACATCGGGAACCGTTCCTACGGTTTCTAGCCTGGGATTAGGAGTGAGAGGAGATGGTGGGACTTTTCTTAACGGCACCATCCGCCGCCTGACTTACTGGCCTAAAAGACTTCCAAACTCTCAACTACGAGCACTTACAAGATAGACACTCTTCAAACTGTCCTTAAGTTCATTAATTTCTCTTCAAGAATGCTATGATACTAGCATACTCTTCAGTACTTGACAAGTCTTCTAAATTTGATTAGAGTACCTTTGTTGGGGATGAAGAGAAAGATCTAATTACTTAAAGTAACTTAAAGACACATTATGAAGCCTAAAGCACAGTTTATTACCATTCAACCAAAGACAGAAGAAGCAAAAGAGTTGTTTAATACTGATATGAAACAACTTCATTCGTGTAAGGTACTAAAAAAGGAAAATAATCAGATTCTTTTGAATCCAATTGCAGGTAATCTAAAGTTTTGGATGAAAGAGCAGGATGATAAGAATTGGATGATTATTAAGTAATAAATATTCAAATCATAGGAAAAAACCTATGGAATCTCTTTTACTTACTACAGTTTTAACTTGTAATCAGTTATTAACAATCGTCAATCGTTTATCTATTGTAATTGGTTTAAGTTATTCACAAAAAATAGAATTAATTCGTGTTTTAACTGATTCTGTTCCCAGTTGTCCTGTTATAATTTCAAAGAATAAATGAGTACTTATTATTACACACTTTTTATTATTTTTACTGTCATTGTAACGATGATGATTTTAGATCATAATGTTTCAGAATACATTAATCTATTATTCAAAATTTTAAAAGTAAATATTGAGAGATTTATTTGGATGATTAGATTTCATCCAAATAATTTTATTACTACGTATTTACAAAATCGTAAATATGATAAGATTGCAAGAGAATTAGAAAAGGAGATTCAGGATGAAATTGAAATGGAACGTAAATCCAGAGAATTCAACCACAATAGCAAGACTATTGAGTGAATTAGAGGGTGCTTCATATATTTTAGATTGTCTAGATGATGAAGAGGCATATAACTACATTACTGAATTAATGTAGGACCACTTACTCTTTATCAAAGACATAGAGGTATAGACACTTCAAAGAGAATTAGATTAGAATAAATATTAAAAATAGGAAAATTTTTATGTTGTCTCATAATTATAGAATGAAATTAGAAAACATTTGCTATAACATTGCAAATGGAGAACACGTAGAATTGAGTGAGATTATCTGGGCAGAGAAACTTTCTCAACATAATAAATCTGCATATACAATGCTTCGTCAGGCACGTAGAAAAGCACAAAATCCTGATATGCAAGAAGGAGATATGGATGATTTTCTAAATCAATTAGACCTTGGAAGTCCAGATCCTACAGATCATAAATCTGGATTTACGAGTGCGGATGAAATTGTAGATTTCTTTAAGAGAGATGAAGATGGTGATGTGTGGAGAAGAAGAGATTAGTCACTGAGTTGACATTCAAAAATTGATGTGATATGATGATAATGTCTTCACTTCTTTGTAGCTTTGAGATATGTAGTCCCGTCTAGTGGTGTGGACGGATTTTTTGGTGGAACACGAGGGGTCTTCGGACTCCTTTTTTTCTGTTATAAATACCTATACCTGTGGTCTGCAAACTTACAGGAGGAGGGTGAAAGTCCCTCCTTTATCTTATAAATAGGTATGCAGACCATAGAGTAGAATTATGAATTATCTAAAGGCTTATTGTAATCTTATAAGGAAAGCAGAACATAGAGTTCCACCTGAAGGTTATATAGAAAAACACCATATATTTCCTGTAAGCATTTATGGAAATAATAATAAAATTGTAGTGCTTACTGCAAGAGAACATTATATTTCTCACGCCTTATTGGAAAAAGCACTGATAAAAAGATATGGAATAAATGATGGCAGGACCAAAAAGATGATTACTGCTTTTTGGTGTATGAATAATCAAAAAACTAAAAATGAATATTTAAATTCTCATCTTTATGAATCATCAAGAGTAAGATATATTGATAGTCAAAAAGGTAAAAAGATTAGTGAAGAACAAAAGAAAAAAATAAGTGAAGCACTGAAAAATAGAATTTTTAGCGAAGAGCACAAAAGAAAATTAAGTGAAGCAAATAAAGGGAAAAAACAATCAGAAGAACATAGAAAAAAAAATAGTGAAGCAAGAAAAGGAAAATCACTTTCTGAAGAAACTAAAGAAAAAATAAGTGAAGCAAATAAGGATAAAAATAATCCTATGTATGGTAAATTTGGAAAAAATCATCCTGCTTATGGAAAAACTCATTCAAAGGAATCTAGAGAGAAGCAAAGTAAAGCACTAAAAGGTAGAGTTTTTTCTAAAGAATCTATAAAAAAAATGAGTGCTTCTAAAAAGGGAAAAAGAGTTGGGATAGATAATGCAAAATCAAATTGGTGGAAAATTACATTTAAAAATGGAAACGTAATTATAATATGTGGATTGCACACTTGGGCTAAAGAAAATGGTTATTGTAGACAAACTATTGGTAAAATTTGTATGGGAAAAATAAAAACACATAAGGACATTGTGACGGCTGAAAAACTGGACCATCCCCCTACTGAAATGCTCCCAACGATGCTATGATACTAGAAGTTCAGAAGCACTCTTATGACCCTTACACACGAAGTTCGTGGTTCTCTCGCCCGATGCTTGTCCCAAGAAAATATTATTGTAGAACATAAAAAAGTTCCTACTGCTATGTTTGATGTTGAACGTAGGGTTCTTACTTTACCAAATTGGTCCAAAGCAAGTGATACAGTATATCAACTTCTCATTCTCCACGAAATTTCTCACGCAATTTGGACTGATAATATTGATTGGACTGTTGATTATCCAGAAGTTCCAAAAGATATACTTAATGTTTTAGAAGATGTACGTGTAGAAAAACTTTGCAAAAGGAAATATCCAGGAAGTGCAAAAATTTTCTACAATGGATATCAAGAACTCAACAACGATGATTTCTTTTCAACCAAGGAAGAGAATCTGAATGAACTGACATTCATTGACCGTATTAATCTTTACTTTAAGATTGGTGCATTTCATAACATTGCTTTCTCTGATTTGGAGAATGAGTATGTAACTCGTGCTTCTCAGACTGAAACGTTCGATGAAGTTCTTCAACTTTCACAAGATATTGTAGATTTTGTGAAATACAAGCGTCAGAAAGTTGATAATCTTCCTACTCCCAATGGAAATGAGGATATGTCTGGTCCTGGTGGAGAAGAAGTAGAAACTCCTCAACAGAACTCTTCTGCTCAAGATGGAGAGAATCAGAATCAAAATAATCAGAATAAGACCGAACTGGAGCAGGATTCTCAGGGTCAATCTCAAACTGATGGTGAATCCTTTGGTGATGAGATGAGTAAGTCTGTGGAAGCACCAAGAGGAAATGATTTCGGTCAAGAAGCAAGTGATAATCACGGTAAGTCTGAAAAGGATGAACTGTCTTCAAAGACTTCTCGTTCCTTTGAAGAAAAATCAAAGGATTTGGTAGATAAGAATGCTCAGGAAATTCATTATGTGGGACTTCCTGAGATGAATCTTGATACTATGATTATTCCAAATGACTTTATTCACACAAAAGCAAAGGAATTTTATCAGACTACTTCTGGTTGGGCTCGTGATATTTATGCAGAGTTGTGTAAGAATTATGCTTCTTACAAGAAATCTGCAGAAAAGGAAGTTTCTTATCTGGTAAAAGAGTTTGAGTGTAAGAAGTCTGCAGACCAATATGCACGCTCTAGCACGGCTCGCACGGGCGTTCTTGATACTTCTAAGCTTCATACCTATAAGTTCAACGAAGACCTCTTCAAGAAGGTTTCTGTGGTGCCTGACGGCAAGAATCACGGTCTGATTTTCATCTTTGACTGGTCTGGTTCAATGAGTGAATTTCTTCTGGATGCTTATAAGCAACTGCTGAATCTCATTTGGTTCTGCCGTAAGGTGAATATTCCCTTTGAGGTTTATGCTTTCACTCTGGATTGCAATTCTTATATTGAACTTCAGCAAAATCATCCTCCTGTGTTCAATAAAGTTGCAGGTGTGATTGCACCAGAAAACTCTTTCCGACTGATGAATTTATTCACCAGCAAAACAAATAATCGTGTTCTTGAGGAACAACTCAAGACTATCTGGGCTGTGTGTGAATCTTATCAGAAACGTCGTGGTGCTGTTCCTCATCATCTGGATCTTTCTGGTTCTCCAATTGGTGAAAGTATCATTGCACTTCATTCTTTGATTCCTGACTTTCAGGCAAAGAATAAACTTCAGAAAGTGAATGTTATTTTTCTGACTGATGGTGAAGGATATCAGAATTCAGTGACGGTTGAACGAAAGGGTACTTATTCTGGTTCTCCGTCATATATTGGAAATACCAAATATCCTCGCACTGCAATTCGTGATCGTAAGACTGGTCGGATTTATCCTGCATATGGATATGATCACTTTGCATCATATGCGAAGATTCTTCTTCAAACTGTGAAGGATAGATTTCCGACTGTAAATCTTGTGAACTTCAGAATCACTCCGAGTCGTGATTTTCAATCTTGCTTCCGTTGGTATGGAAACAAAGGAGAAGATTATGAGAAACTGAAGGCTGAATTCAGAAAGAATTCTTCTGTTCAGTTCAAAGAGACTGGTTTCGATCAGTTCAATGTGGTTCTTGCATCTTCTCTTGCTCAGGATGAAGAGTTCTCTGTTCCTGAGAATGCAACAAAGTCTCAGATTAAATCATCATTTGTGAGGATGTTGGGTAAGAAGAAAACTAACAAGAAACTGCTCAGCAATTTTATTACACTAGTTGCCTGACCACCTGGGGGAGTATTTAATACTCCCCTCTTATAAATAACTAAAAAGTATTTGTAAAATGGACGCTAAAGACATTCGCAATCTACAAGAAGCATATATGGAAGTTGTTAGTAATAATAATGAGTTGAGTGAAATGTCTTATAAAAAACTTCCTGTCGGTAAAATGATGAGAAAAGTTGAATATAGGGCAGAAAGAGAAGCAGAGACAAGAGCAGATGCAGAAAGGGAAGCAAATGACCCAAATAGTATAATGAATTATAGTAGGGCAAGAGAGGCACACAAAAGAGCAGAAACAAATAAAGAAAGAAGTAATAGAATGGTGAATGTTGCTGATACTCATAGCAAGAAAGCAGCAAAGGCAAAATCAAAACTCAAAATGGAACAAGTAGACCTCTACGATATCATCCTCTCACATCTTCTTGATGAAGGATATGCTGAAACTCCAGAAGCAGCAGAAGTCATTATGGTAAATATGAGTGAGGATTGGAGAGAGAGTATTTGTGAAGCAATGGTTGATTCTGGCTTAAAAGGTCAAGAAAAGAAAAAAATTAGAAATGAAAGAAACTTTGAAACAAATACATTATCTAAATCCAAATCCACCAAAGAAAGACATAAAAAGCATAGAGAAATACGAGGTATGAAAAAAATAAAAGGTGATAAAACTGGAGAAAAAGAATCTTCAATTTTAGCACAAAGTTCTAGGGTTCATAAGTCATATAATAATGGATATAATAGAGATGGTAGTTATATGGGTTGAGACCACTCCCCAAACTGTCCCAAGGTGCCCCCGAGGCACCTTTTTTTGTGCTATGATTACGAAGTAATCAAACAAACCGATGCCCAGCAAATCTAACATTATGATCGACCAAGCAATCTCTATTCTGAAAGAAAAGTTTGGCACCGAGTTTGGTGCTGATGCTGTTAAAGAAGTTGCAACACAACTCAATACAACTTATGCAACTCTTTCCAAGTATTTGAATCAATACAAGGTGGGTCGTGGCAAATGGAATTTGGAGGAAACTGTGCAAGAACTTGAAGAAACTTATGCCTCCCCATCTGTGGAACCTGTAGCAGTTATGGATAATGTAAAGCAAAACCTCATTCCTGAAAAAGATGATACCTTCGTCAGTTTTGGCAACTTTACTGATGTTAAGAAAGTTATTCAATCTGGGATTTTTTATCCTGTGTTCATCACTGGTCTCTCTGGTAATGGTAAAACTTTTAGTATTGATCAATCTTGTGCTCAACTGAAACGAGAACTGATTCGTGTTAATATCACGATTGAGACTGACTCTGATGATTTGCTCGGTGGTTTCCGATTGGTGAATGGAGAAACTGTGTGGCACAATGGTCCTGTGGTAGAAGCAATGGAACGTGGTGCAATCCTTCTGCTTGATGAGATTGACCTTGCATCTAACAAGATTATGTGTTTGCAATCTGTTCTGGAAGGTAAGGGTGTCTTTCTCAAGAAAATTGGTAAGCACGTTTCACCCAAGGCAGGATTCAATGTGATTGCAACTGCAAACACCAAAGGTAAGGGTTCTGATGATGGTCGTTTCATTGGCACTAACGTTCTTAATGAAGCATTCCTGGAGCGATTCCCTATCACCTTTGAGCAAGATTATCCTACCATTACTGTTGAGACTAAAATCTTGACTAAAGTGGCAGAGTCTCTTAAAATTCCGATGATCGGTGAGCACACTGATTTTATCAAACACCTGTGTACTTGGTCTGAGATTATTCGTAAGACCTTTAACGATGGTGGAATTGATGAAGTCATCAGCACTCGTCGTCTTGTTCATATCATCAAGGCATATTCCATCTTTGGCAAGAAAGACAAAGCACTCAAGGTTTGTCTGAATCGTTTTGATGATGAAACGAAGACTACTTTCGTGGAACTGTACGACAAGATTGATGCAGAATTTCAGCAATCAACAGAATCTAAAACTGAAGAGGGGTGATTCACCTCTCTTTTTTTCAATAACAAATCCCTAAAGTGAGAAGAACCAAATGATTGAGATTGAGAACATTTCAGTAAATGAGGATCTACAAGAAATGACTGTGACTGCTGTGGTGGATAATGTTGTTCTCACTTATGCAGGGTCTTATTTTGATCCTCCTGAGTATGGTCCTGCACTTTGTACGACTACAATTGTAATGGATTGTGTAGATGTAAACGACAAAGTGAAACTTCAAGAGTTTCTTGAAACCGTTGCTGAATGGGAAGTCATTGACAATAGTGATTATTATGATGACTATTCTTATGCTTGAACTTGCATAAGAATCAAAAGTACTATAAAATAGTATGTGTAATTGAGGAATTGAATTATGTCCCGAACCTGGAGATCCAAATGGATATGTAAGTAAGGATATGGAATGGGCAGCAGTTCCTTGTGGAAATAAGTTTATTATTGTTCACAAGGGACAGCAAGTTCATACTGCTAACAACTATAAGACTGCGAAGACTTATATCGAAAAGTAAGTTAAAATGTCCAGAAAAAAAACCACAACTAGTCTTGAAAACTTCCTAAAATGAAAAAAGCACTTCTTATTCCATTCATTGTTCTTTGCAACAATCCTGTTTTTGCAGAAGACATGATGATTCGTGTAAATGTCAATCGTGTCTGTGCCACAGTTGTTGGTATTCCTTATGCATCTGATAATTTCTCAGATGATGAATGGAGGAAATTTAAGAATTGTGTTCGTTTCATGAGGAAGTTTGATGGTATTGAGTAGTTTTTCTTGTACATCTGATGCTCCTTATGATAGGCATACCTATGAAATCACTCTAAAAAATGATACAAAGGTAATTTTTGATAACTGGGAGGATGCTCAGGTGTATTGGTGGCAGCATTGTCAGATTCCAGATTTTTTGGATCTTATAAATGTTATAGATAAGAAGAAATCTAAATCTAAAGGATTTGGTGCATAAAATCTGAAATCACCATGACCTATTACTACGCCTGGTTTGCACTCTTTGCAATTGTTGCCTATCTTATAGCAACAGACAATTCCATAGCGAGAGCATTTTATATGCTGACACAACTTGCAAGAGTGCAATACGAAAAGGTTAAGTGGTGGGTGCAGAATTCACCTTCTAATATTTTTGTTCGTTGGTTAATTCATAGAAGGTCTATGAAAATGGCTAAAGAACTTATGAAGGAGTTTGAAGAAAAGAATAAATAATAATGCTCTAATGAGTTCGCATCCATAAGAGTAAAAGGGGGGCAGAAATGCCTCTTTTCTTGTATAAATAGTATTGCGAACTCAATTTAGAAGCAGAACCATGGTAAATCCTAACAGGTTTTATACCTATGCTTATTTGCGTGAGGATAGGACACCTTATTACATAGGTAAGGGGCAAGGAAAAAGAATATATCAATCAAAAGGAAAACCTTGCGGAATACCAAAGAATATGTCTAGAATGATTTACTTGAAGCAAAATCTTACTGAAGATGAAGCATTTAGACACGAAATCTATATGATTGCTGTGTTTGGTAGAAAAAATTTAGGAACTGGTATTCTTCACAATAGAACTAATGGTGGAGAAGGTGCTTCTGGTAAAATAGTTAGCAAAAAAACAAAAAATAAATTAAGTTCTATTAATATAGGAAAAAAAGTTAAAGAAGAAACTAAGTTAAAAATAAGTCAATCATCAAAGGGTAGGGTATGTAATGAAGAAACTAAAATAAAAATTAGTAATGCCAATAAAGGAAAGGTGCGTAATTTAGAAACTAGAAAAAAAATTAGTGAAATACTTAGAAATAGAATAATAAGAGAAGAAACTAGAGAAAAAAGAAGAAAAAATTTTAGTGGAGAGAAAAATCCATCAAGAAGACCAGAAGTTCTTGAAAAAAGAATAAAAACTCAAACCGGAAGAAAACTTCTACCAGAACACTGTAAAAATATAGGAAAATCTAAATCTGGTGTTAAATGGTGGAATAATGGAGAACAAACAAAGTTTTGTAAAGAATGTCCTGGTGATGGGTGGGTTTTGGGAAGAAAACTTTTCGTTAAATAAAAATTGTGGTATAATGTAATAAAGTTTCATAGGATTAAACTTATGGCTAGAACTTATCGTAATCTTAATGGTATTAACAAGTGTGCTCTTCGTAATCCTAAGACATCAAATGAACGAAAGCATCTCATTGGAATTCTTCAAGATAATCAGTATGAAGACTATCAGGTTTCAGGATTAAATCATCTTCATCATCGTCTATCAAATTGCCCTACGGCAAACTATGATAAAGTAATCTCTGGATACAACGAAAACTACCATAAATAATATTGCCTGAAGTTGACTGCAATCTCTACAGGTTGGAGAGGATTTTTCCTCTCCTTTATAGCATAAATATTAATTGCAGTCAACCAAAGAGCAGTTATGCAACCACGTATCTATACGTATAAAATTACTTTTGAAGAGGTTCCTTGAGCAAGAGGAATAGATACCTCAAAAAGAAAAAAGGTTGCATAATCATAATATGATGTTTATGTAACAATTGCAATAAACAAGAAGTCGTGATAGACTGAGAGAAAGAAATTATATTCTTTCTCTTTTTTTAATGGTCAATCCACATTTAATGTAATTATGAGTGAAACAAAAAACAATCTTTGGAAGTACAACGAAGATAAAATCTTGAAAGATATTGAAGACTATGTGACTAGTACTTACGGAAGTCACTACTGCGGACATAATCAAGACTATAAAGATATTCAGACAATTGATCTGATGGCAGCAAAAGATCTTGCTCCTGGTTTCTGTCAGGCAAATATTCTAAAGTATGGGTCTCGTTATGGTGATAAAGATGGTCGCAATAAAAGAGACTTGATGAAGGTGATTCATTATGCAATGCTTCTTCTTCACTTTGATGGTCATTATTCTCGTCAAGATAATGGCCTTTCAGAATTCCGTTGATTATGAAAATTCGAAATAAAACTATGAAACTATCAGATAAAACTCTGACTCTACTCAAAAACTTTTCTTCCATTAATCAGTCTATTCTCTTTAAACAGGGAAATTGTCTGAAAACAATTTCTGTGATGAAAAACATTCTTGCTGAAGCAACAATCAGTGAAGAATTTCCTAGAGATTTTGGTATCTATGATTTGAATCAATTTCTGAATGGACTTGCTCTTCATCAACAACCAGAACTTGATTTTGAGAATCAAGACTATGTTGTGATTCGTGAAGGTAAGATGAAATCCAAATATTTCTTCTCAGATCCAAATGTAATTATTGTTCCTCCAGACAAAGAAATTACTTTGCCAAGTGAAGATGTTTGTTTTGAGTTGAATACAAATCAACTGGATAAACTTGTAAAGGCAGCAGCTGTTTATCAACTTCCAGATTTGTCTGCTGTTGGTGAAGCTGGTGTAGTAAAATTGGTTGTTCGTGATAAGAAGAACGAAACCTCAAATGATTTTTCTATTGTTGTAGGAGAAACTGATTCTGAGTTTGTTTTTAACTTTAAAGTGGAAAACTTAAAAATTCTGAATGGAACTTATGAAGTTGTAATCTCTCAGAAATTTATTTCTAAGTTTAAAAATACTGGATTTGATGTTTCTTATTGGATTGCACTGGAACCAGACTCAACTTTTGGTTGATATAATCTAAGTATAATCTTTTTTATTATGAATATTTTTGTCACAGATTTATGTCCTGTACTTTCTGCTGTTGCACTTCCTGACCGTCACGTAACGAAGATGAGTTTGGAGACCTGCCAAATGGTCTCCATCATCTTTTCCAAGTGGTATCACAACTGGGGAACCATTCCCAAAAAGGATGGAACTCCCTACAGCACCGCTAAGGGGGCGTTTAGGAATCATCCCTGTGTTCTTTGGGCATCAAAATCCCACGAGAACCTTGCTTGGTTGATTCGGCACGGTTATGCTCTTTGTAATGAGTATCGGCATCGTTATGAAAAAGAACACTCTTGTATGAAAAGTCTTGAAGTTGCAGAGAATATCTTTGCCACTAAAAGTGGAAAAGATATTTCCATCTACAAAAATGTGGTAGAATTTACGAGGGCAATGCCTGATGAGTATAAATTTGACACAAGCATTGATACTTTTACTGCTTACAAGATGTATATCGCATCCAAACCTTGGGTAAAGGACAACTATCTTCGTATTCCTCAGAGGCGTCCAGAATGGGTATGATAGCACTTAGGGTTGCAGTAAAAACAACAGTAAATATTCTCGTTAATGACGATGAAGACCACTGGGAAATAAAACAGAATGCATTAAATGCAATTCATGACAAAATCCACTTTCTTGAAAAAGATTCTTTTTATATAGATTATGACAAGTGATATTGATTATGAGTTGGTTACAAAATATCTAATCAAATTCTATGAGGACTATCCACAGATTTGGATGGACTTTTGTTCTGTTCCAAATAAAATTGTGATTCATAAAATTCGGTGGGAAAATTATAAGATGATACAAGGGCAACCAACTTCTTATGATTATAAAGATTTTGAAAGTATTACTAAAAAATTGAGATCTGGTGAATTAAATTATGACAAGTGAATTTCTTTTTGTGGAGAAGTACCGTCCTAAAGTGATTGAGGATTGTATTCTTCCTGATGATACTAAAAAAACCTTTAAGGAGTTTGTGGAGAAGGGTGAGATTCCAAATCTCCTTCTTTCTGGACCTCCTGGTATTGGTAAAACTACAATCGCAAAGGCGTTGTGTAATGAGTTGGGAGCAGACTTTTATGTAATCAACGGATCCGACGAAGGACGTTTCCTGGATACTGTTCGGAACCAAGCAAAGAACTTTGCTTCTACTGTCTCACTTACGGGGTCTTCTAAACATAAAGTCATCATCGTGGATGAGAGTGACAATACCACCTCTGATGTTCAACTTTTGCTTAGAGCTAATATTGAGACATTTTATAACAACTGCAGATTCATCTTTACCTGTAATTACAAGAATAAAATTATTGAACCTCTTCACTCCAGATGTGCTGTCATTGATTTTACAATCAGGGGAAAGCAAAAGGCACAGTTGGCGGGAGAATTTTTCAAGCGGCTTCAAACAATCCTAGATAAAGAAAATATTGAATATGATCAAAAAGTTCTTATTGAAATTATATCTAAGTACTTCCCGGATTTTCGTAGAATCCTCAACGAATGTCAAAGGTACTCTACGGGAGGAAAAATTGACTCGGGCATTCTTGCATCTTTCTCAGACATCCCTATAAATGAATTGGTTAAACATCTCAAGGAAAAGAACTTCACCGAAGCCCGTAAATGGGTGGTCTCCAACCTTGATAACGATGCTTCGGTTCTACTTCGTAGGATTTATGACGCTTCTTATGATAATTTACAACCCAACTCTATTCCTGCTGCTATTCTCATTATTGCTAGGTATCAATATCAGTCGGCTTTTTGTGTCGATCAAGAGATAAATCTTTTAGCAGCACTTACGGAGATTATGTGTGAGTGTCAATGGAAATGAAATTAGCGTAAACTATAATTATGGAATTAAAATATTGGATGATCTCAATCAATGAGACTGGGGAAAATTTAATTGCAGAAGACCCAGCACAAATAAAATCATATTCTCCATACATTATTAATAAATGTTTATCTGGTCAATATGATACTATTCTTTTCGCAAATGAGATGAATAAGAATTATCATCTTGATAAAGATATGCAATATTCATTTTATCTAAATACTATCAGAAAAAGAAAAAGATTTTCTGTTTGGATCAACAAAGAAAAAATTGAAGACCTAGAGTGTGTCAAAAAATACTATGGCTATAGTAATGAAAAAGCAGCTCAAGCGTTAAAAATACTAAATAATGAACAACTTAAAATTATTAAACAAAAACTTGACATTGGAGGAATAAAATGACTACTGCAAATCAAACAGTAGAGCCAAGAGTGAATTGGACACCAGATATGATGGTAGAAGTTATTCTCAATGAACCAGATGATTTTCTAAAGGTTCGTGAGACTTTGACTCGAATTGGAGTTGCTTCAAGAAAAGAGAAGAAACTTTATCAAAGTGCTCATATTCTTCATAAACAAGGACGTTATTACATTACGCATTTTAAGGAACTTTTCGCATTAGATGGTAAACACGCCAATCTTACTGTGAATGATATTCAGCGTCGTAATCGCATTATTTGTCTTCTTTCTGATTGGGGATTGATTTCTATCATTAAACCCGATGCTGTAATTGAAAATATTGCTCCTCTAAATCAAATTAAAGTTTTATCATATAAAGATAAGGGTGATTGGATTTTGGAACAAAAGTATAATATTGGAAAAAAAGGTAGGGTTCAGGAAACCGAATGATTTTGGGGGAATTCAACACTCCCCCTTTTTTTGTGGTTTTCATATAATTAGTAATGATGAGGAAGATTATTTTCAATCCCTCATTCGCTAAAGCGGAGTCTTCGGATCCGTAAGTTTAAATCAATCCTCGCTTTTTAAGGAGAATCACAATGTTTAACACAACAACCACAAAATATTATACTTCAAATGGTCTTGACAAATTAATTCAAGATATTGAAAAAAACTCAATTGGAATGGAAGAATGGTTTCATAGATTTGGAACTCTCCACGAATCTTCTACCAATTATCCACCCTATAATCTAATTAAAGAAAGTTCCACAGAGTTTACCTTAGAAATTGCTCTTGCTGGATATAAAAAAGAAGATATTGAAGTTTCTTCTGAATGCAATAAACTTTTTGTTGAGTGTAAAAAAGCACCGACAGAATATGAATATATGCATAAAGGTATTGCACGTAGAGCATTCACAAGAACTTGGACTCTTTCAGATGATGTTATAGTTGGTGATGTTTTATTTGTAGATGGATTGCTTACTATTAAACTAAATAGAGTTATTCCAGAACATCAAAAGAAAAAAACTTATGAAGTCGTTTAACGAGTTCAAATTAATTGCATATAAAGGTTCTCTTCCTCACGATGTTTATTCTCAAGGAAAACAAAAGAAAATTCCAAAGGGAAAAGCAGTTCCAGTAAGAAGTCGTTCAAGTGCTGGAGATTCTGGTGATGGTAGTGGTGGAGATGGAGGAGAATAAATAGAATTGCTATCGTTGGCGCAGAGGAGCACCTGGCAAAACTAGGTTGACTCCTCATTTTTTTATTGCTATAATACAAATAGGAATTGATATAATTTATGACTGTAAAACTAGCCCTCTTAAAATCTGGAGAAGATGTAATAGCAGATATTCAAGAGATGGTAATTGAAGAAAAAATTGTTGGATACTTCTTTGAAAATCCTTGTGTTGCAAAAGTATTTGCATTTGATACAGAGGAAAGTGGACAGACAAAGACTCCATCCAAACTTCAATTAACCTCCTGGGTTCCTCTTACTTCAGATAAAAAAATACCCGTTCCATTGGATTGGGTGATTACAATTGTAGAACCAATTTCAGCTTTAAAAGAGATGTATGAGAAAAGTTTATCCACAAGGGAAGTGAAAAATGGAAAAGAAAGTGACTAAAATTATTCTATTGCTAACTAATCAGATTTTAATCAGTCAAATTGAAGAAGTTACTTCAGATATTGGAGAGCCTGACTGTAAATTAATTAAACCATTTATTCTGAAAGAACCTCAATTGGAAGTGTTTTCTAGAACTTTAGAGCCATTTTTAATGGGAGTTACAAAACAAGATGTTTTTATGATGAGTTCGGATAAAATCCTTACTCTTGCAGATCCAACACCTACATTACTTGAAAAATACGAAGACTTAATTAAAGAATGACTCAAAACTTTTACACCAATGTTCAGTTGATTGGAAATCAAATTTTAGTTCGTGGAGTTAAAAATGGTAAAAGGTATGAATTCAGGGATGATAATTTTAGTCCAACTTTGTTTGTAAAATCAAAAAAACAAACAAAATACAAAACATTGAGTGGAGAGTTTGTTGAAGCAATTCAACCCGGTTCAATTAAAGAGTGTAGAGAATTTTATTCCAGATATGAAGATGTAGATGGATTTGAAATCTATGGAAACGATAGATATATCTGCCAGTATATTGCTGAAAAATATCCAGAAGATGAAATTAAATTTGATATTAATAAAATTAAAATCTCTATTTTGGATATTGAGGTTTCTTCTGAATATGGATTCCCTGATGTGGAAAGTGCATCAGAAGAAATACTTGCTATCACAATTCAAGACTATGCAACAAAGGATATTATTACCTGGGGAGTTAAACCTTATCAACACAATCGTAGAGATTTAACATATCATTACTGTCCATCTGAAGAAGAACTATTAACTCATTTTATTAATTATTGGATGTATAATGTTCCAGATGTAATTACTGGATGGAACACAAATCTTTATGATATTCCATATATCTGTAAAAGGTTGAATAGAGTTCTTGGTGAAAAATTGATGAAGAGATTCTCCAATTGGGGACTCGTTACTGAAAAGCAGGTATTTACCAATGGACGTAATCATACGACATTTGACGTTGGTGGATTGTCTCAACTTGATTATCTTGATTTGTATAAAAAATTTACTTACAAGACACAAGAATCATATCGTCTAGATTATATTGCTGAAGTTGAACTTGGTCAGAAGAAATTAGACCACTCTGAGTTTGATACATTCCGAGATTTTTATCGAAATTCGTGGTCTAAATTTATTTCATACAATATTAAGGACGTAGAGCTAATAGATCAATTAGAAGATAAAATGAAACTAATTGAGTTGTGCTTTACGATGGCTTATGATGCAAAGATTAACTTCAATGATATTTTCTTTCAAGTAAGAACCTGGGATTCAATTATTTACAATTACCTAAAAAAGAGAAATATTGTAATTCCTCATAAAGGCTTATCTGAAAAAAATGATAAGTTTACTGGTGCCTATGTAAAAGAACCAAAGCCAGGAATGTATGATTGGATTGTTTCTCTAGATCTTGACAGTCTTTATCCACATCTAATTATGCAATTTAATTTAAGTCCTGAGACTTTAGTTGAAGCAAAACACCCAACAGTAACAATAGATAAAATCTTAAATCAAGAATTAAATTTTGATGATTATAAAGATTATTGTATCTGTGCAAATGGTGCAATGTATCGCAAAGATGTTCGTGGATTTCTTCCAGAACTAATGGAAAAAATGTATGACGAACGAAAACTTTTCAAGAAGAAAATGCTTGAGGCAAAGAAGCAATATGAAAAAACTCCAACAAAAGAATTAGAGAGAGAAATTGCTAGATGTAATAATATTCAGATGGCAAAAAAGATTTCTTTGAACTCTTGTTACGGAAGTTTAGGAAATCCATTTTTTCGTTATTATAAATTGGAAAACGCTGAAGCAGTTACATCTTCAGGACAGGTTGTAATTCGTTGGATTGAAAATAAACTCAATCAATACTTCAGTCGCATTCTTAAAACTGAAGACGTTGATTATGTGATTGCTTCTGATACTGATTCTATAATTCTTAATATGGGTTCTTTAGTTGAAACTGTATTCAAAGGAAAAGAAAAAACTACTAAAATGGTTGTTGATTTTCTTGATAAGATGTGTAAGGTAGAACTTGAAAAGTATATTGAAGGTTGCTATCAAGAACTAGCAGACTATTTGAATGCTTATTCTCAGAAGATGAGAATGAAAAGGGAAAACATTGCAGACCGTGGAATATGGACAGCTAAAAAGCGTTACATTATGAACGTCTGGGATAGTGAAGGTGTTCGTTATGAAGAACCTAAACTCAAGATAATGGGAATTGAAGCAATCAAGTCTTCTACTCCAGCACCTTGTCGTAAGATGATTAAAGATTCTCTGAAGATTATGATGAGTGGAACTGAGGATGATGTAATTAAGTTCATTGAAGATTGTCGAGTTAAATTTAAAACCTTTTCTCCTGAAGAGATTGCCTGTCCAAGAACAGTTTCTGATGTGGATAAGTATAAATCATATTCTACAATTTATAGTAAAGGAACTCCAATTCACGCTCGTGGTTCACTTTTATTCAACCATTATATTCAAAAGAATAAACTTACAAATAAATATTCTCTGATACAAAATGGTGAAAAAATCAAATACATATACCTAAAAGTTCCAAATATAATTCACGAAAATGTAATTTCGTTTATTCAAGATTTTCCTAAGGAATTGAATCTTGACAAATACATTGATTATGATTTACAATTTGAAAAATCATTTCTAGAACCACTCAAAAATATTTTAGACTCTGTTGGGTGGAGAGTTGAAAAAACATCTAGTTTAGAGTCTTTTTTCGTTTAAAATAGGAGAAACATATGAGCTTTATTAACGACATATTAAAAGAAGTTGGTGGTGAGTATGCACAACTTGCATCTGAAATTAAAGAAGAAGAATCATATGTTGATACTGGAAGTTATATTTTCAATGCTCTAGTTTCAGGCAGTATTTATGGTGGTGTATCTGGCAATAAGATTGCTGCTATTGTTGGAGAATCAGGATGTGGGAAATGTGCAAGAGGTAGTGAAAAAATAGAAATCTATTGTGATGAAGAAACTGCTAACAAAATTAAAAACTTTCTATCACTATAATTTTTTTATTCTACATTTTCCCCAAATAATAAAAACTACTGAATGTTTTGAATGTAACGACCATAATCTTGAGGAGTCTATAAAAATAATAAAACAATTTAATTGTTTAAATGATAATTAAATCCCAATCGTATAACGGAGTAAAAATGATTAAACTTGAATTAACATATGAGCAACTTTATTCACTTTATGGTAAAGGGAAGCATGAGATTCCATATGAAGTTACTGACGAATTGTTTGTAAAAACACCATCTGGACTTACAAAAATTAATGATGTAGTTACTAAACATAATAACGAAGTCATCAGGGTCGATTTTGATGATGGGGATAAATTTGAATGCTCTACAAATCATTTATTTTGCGATTATCACACTGGAATGGAAGTAAAGGCAATTGATTCTAAAGAAATTAAATCACTAAATGGTAAAAAAACAGTAGTTGAAATTTCACCTCTAGGAATTGAAAATGTTTATGATATTTCAATAGATGCTCCTCACTGGTATATTGCAAATTCAAAATCTGGTATCATTCATCATAATACTTTTTATGCATTAGCAATAGTTAAAAACTTTTTAGAAAATAATCCAGATGGATATTGTCTCTATTTTGATACTGAATCTGCAATCACCAAATCTCTTTTAGAGAGTAGGGGTATTGATCTTTCGAGAGTGGTTGTGTTAAATGTGGTAACAATAGAAGAATTTAGATCAAAAGCACTCAAAGCGGTTGACCTCTATATGAAAAAAGATAAATCTGAAAGAAAGCCGTGTATGTTTGTTTTAGATTCTTTGGGAATGCTTTCAACTACAAAGGAGATTTCTGATACTCTTGCTGAAAAAGACGCAAGAGATATGACAAAAGCCCAATTGATTAAAGGTGCATTTAGGATGTTAACTTTAAAATTGGGACAAGCAGATATTCCAATGATTGTAACAAATCACGTATATGATAGTATGTCTATGTATTCTCCAAAGGAAATTTCTGGAGGCTCCGGTCTCCGTTATGCCGCATCGACAATTGTATATCTTTCAAAGTCAAAAGAAAAAGAAGGGTCTGATGTTGTTGGAGTAATCATTAAAGCAAAAACATATAAGTCACGATTAAGTAAAGAAAATCAAGAAGTTGAGACTCGTCTTTATTATGATGAACGAGGTCTTGACAGATATTATGGATTGCTTGAGCTTGGTGAGCTTGGTGGTATGTGGAAGAATGTAGGAGGACGTTATGAATTTAATGGTAAAAAGATTTATGGTAAAGAAATTCTAAAAAATCCAGAACAATACTTTACTGAAGATGTAATGGAAAAACTTGATGCAATTGCAAAAATAGAATTTTCTTATGGCAATTGAACTTAATGACTTAATACAGATTTATGATGATGTTTTAGAAAAGAAGTATTGTGATTTTTTAATTGAACTATTTGAAATACAATCTGAAAAACAAGAGATAATTGAAAATGATGGAAAACCAAACTTCACTCAATTCAATCTGACTCAAAATTGTAAACTCAATGAAGAAATTAATAACGTTCACAACTACTTAATTTCTAAAGTATTTGAATGTAAGAAAAAATATTATGAGTTAGTTGATACACGATGTTTTCCTGAAAAACATAATTTTGAAGAATTCAGAATTAAAAAATATGATACAAGCGGAAATCAAAGATTTGACACTCACGTAGACGTTCAGGACTATGAGAGTGCAAGAAGATTTCTTTCGTTTATGTTTTATTTGAATGATGTTTCAGAAGGTGGAGAAACTGTTTTTGAAGATCTTACAATCACACCAAAGTGTGGTAGAGTGATTGTGTTCCCTCCTTTATGGATGTATCCTCATAAGGGCTGTCCTCCTACAAGCAACGAAAAGTATATTCTCAGTACATATTTTCACTTTAAATAATGGAAAAAATTGAATTTTTAATTATCAGGAATCTACTTTATAATGAAGACTACTTAAGAAAAGTATTACCATTTCTCAAACCCGAATATTTTGAAGATCAGAATCAAAGAGTAGTATTTGAAGAAATTTTAGAATTTGTTTCGGAATACAATAATCCACCAACAAAAGAAGTTCTTTCAATTGAAACTCAAAAGAGAACAGATGTAAATGAAGACCAATTCAATAAGATTATTCATCTTATTGAATGTCTGGAAAATATATCTTCAGAACAAGATTGGTTAATTGATACTACTGAAAAGTGGTGTAGAGAAAGAGCAATTTATCTTGCTCTGATGGAAGCAATTCAATTGGCTGATGGTAAAGGAGATAAATCTAAAGATTCAATTCCATCAATTCTTCAAGATGCACTTGCAGTATCTTTTGATAATCATATTGGACACGATTATTTTCAAGATTATGAAGAAAGATATGACTTTTATACACGCAAAGAAGAAAAACTTGAATTTGATATTGAATATCTGAATAAGATTACCAAGGGTGGAATTATAAAGAAAACGATGACGATTCTGATGTCGCCTACTGGTGTTGGAAAAAGTCTTGCTCTTTGTCACATCGCTGCTTCAACACTTCTTCAAGGTAAAAATGTTTTATACATTACCTTAGAAATGTCTGAAGAAAAAATTGCAGAAAGAATTGATGCAAATTTATTGAATGTAGATATTAAAGATTTTGCTTCATTACCGAAGACTATTTTTGATACTAAAATAAATTCTCTCTCCAAAAAAACTCAAGGAACTTTAATCATTAAAGAATATCCTACAGCTTCCGCTCACTCAGGACATTTTAATTCGTTATTGAATGAACTTTATTTGAAAAAATCATTTAAACCAGACCTGTTGGTAATTGATTATATGAATATTTGTTCTTCATCCAGATATAAAGGAAATATGTCTGTGAATTCTTATAGTTATGTAAAATCCATCGCAGAAGAACTTCGTGGTCTTGCTGTAGAGCATAATGTTCCTCTAATTACAGCCACTCAGGTAAACAGAAGTGGAATTAATAATAGCGACATTGATTTGACAGATACTTCGGAAAGTATTGGAGGTCCAATGACTGCAGACTTATTGTTGGCATTGATTTCCACTGAAGAACTTGAAGAACTTGGTCAAATTATGATTAAGCAACTTAAAAATCGTTATTCAGATCCAACTGTTCACAAACGATTTGTAGTTGGTATTGACAGAGCTAAAATGAGACTTTATGATTGTGAACAATCTGCTCAAAGTGATGTACTTGACTCTGGAAAAGAAGAAGAGTATAATTTTGAAGACAGAAAACCTAAAAAAACATTTGAGGGATTTAAGTTTTAAATATGACACAAGTAATTGATACAAAAAAATATATTGAATTTGTAAAACAAACTACAAGTCCTGCGAGTAGTGATTTCGCTTCTCTTCTTGCTCGTATGACTGAACTTGAGACAGAAGGTGTTGAATTAACTCATTTACTTACCTTTGCTTTGGGTGCTTCTGCTGAACTTGGAGAAGCAGTTGAGATTATTAAAAAGTGCTTATTGCAAGGTAAGCCATTTAATGATGATGCGAAGGTTCATTTGCTTAAAGAATGTTCCGATTGTTTCTGGTATTTTGCACAACTATGTATTGCTATGGATGTGAGTTTTGAGGACATTATGCAAATTAACTATGAAAAATTAAGTGCTCGTTATCCTGAAGGTACATTTAGTGTTCATCGTTCAGAAAATAGAAAGGATGGGGATATTTGATGGTAAAGGAAAAAAATATAAATCTCAAACTTCCCATTAAATCAGCACTTGATGTTCTTGAAACTCTTGAATCTTCTACTTCGGGATATGGACAAGAGTTTCAACCAGAAAGAATTGTAAGATTGTGTGAAGTGATTGAAAGCCTTAAAAAAGAACTTATTTAAACCATATATCAGAGGTTTCATAAATATCTAAAAAATCTAAATGTATTTTTCAGATTGGAAAAAGATTCTTGAAGAAAGACTTCAGAAAATAAAAAGTAAACATAAAGTAAAGAAAACTATAGATAAGGATTACGAACACTATCCGATGGAGTTGGTTTGAAATTTTATAAATAACTAAAAAGTATTTGTAAAATGGACGCAAAAGACATTCTTAGGCTTCAAGAAGCATATTTGGAAGTTGTTATGGGAGAAGATCTCAGACCTCTTCCCGTATCAAAAATGTCTAAACAAGCAAGAAAAAAGGCATTTAGAGCAGGTAGAGAACTTAACAAACCAGTAGTTGATAAGTATGAGAAAGCACAACAAGATGTAAGACAAAGTGTAAAAATGAGTCGTGTTGGTGGAGAAAAAGTATCAAGTCACGCAGGTAAAGGATATGAGCAGGGTAAAAAATCATCGCAAAAAGAAGAAGTAGATATTTACGACATCATCCTCTCACACTTACTTGATGAAGGATATGCTGAAACACCAGAAGCAGCAGAAGTCATTATGGTAAATATGAGTGAAGATTGGAGAGATAGTATTGTTGAAGCTATTGAAGGTCTTCGTCCTGCAAGTGAGAGAATGAAAGGTGCATTAACTTCTTCACAAAGAGCATCACAACAAGCAAGGGCAAGAAGAGAACAGAAGAAACAAGAAGAGTTAGAAAAAGCAGCTAATGCTGTATTAAATCAAATGAGTGGAGTTTCTAGACGTTCTTCTACTCCTATGGGTTCTACTCCAGCACCACAAAAATCAGAAGCACCTCAAGCAAATAGAACAATTAAACCAAAAGTGAAAAGAGATGATTTAGCAAGTGCTGCAAATGAAGTTCTTCGTAGTCTTCGTTGATAATCACATACACACTTGAATAACTGGCACAGGGGGTCTCCACAAGACCCCTTTTTGATGGTATGATACTCTCATACACACAAAAACCTGATGAAGTTACTGAATTACTACAAAAAAGAAGATTTTGGTGTAGAGCACATCTTCACCATCATCAAAGGTAAAAAAAGGTCATTCCTTCAACTTAGTCTTGATTGGAGTGGATATCCAGGAAATTTCTATCTTCAAATTGGAATTGGAAACAATCGTTTGATTGATATTCTGTTTTGGTGTTGGAAATTTGGTTTTTCGGCAGAAATCTTTGGTTTTACTTGGAATAGATGGGAGAGAGGAGAATGAAAGAATTGCCATCAAAACACGACCTTGATATTTTTTGGGCGGTTGCCACTAGTGGCGCTTTAGAGACTAGAGAGAAACCGCATCACGGGTTTGCCCAGTTGTTGTATGATTACCTCACAGACAGAACACTCAACAAATACGGAGTTGAACTTAAAAAATGAGCGGCGGACACTTCAACGATTGTGGATACGAATACTACAAGGTAGTACAATTTGCCGATGAACTTGAAGCAGAAGTTAGTAACAACTTTGAGGAAGATGAGTATGGTTTTGCTCACGAATATCCCCCTGATGTTTGTAAGTATCTGCTAGAACAAGTTACCAAAATGCGTAAGATGGCAGAGATTATGAGGGCGGTGGATTACTTATACAGCGGCGACCACGGTAGCGATAGTTTTATGGAAAAAATCAAAGAGATTGAAAAGAAATACAAGGACACTTGAACAACTGGCACAAGGGCACTTGCAATCCTATGTCCTTTTCTGTATAATAATTTTATAATTAACAAAAATATGGATCAAAAAACATACTACGACTGGATTGATGAAAACGACACATACCCCAAACATTCTCATAAGTGGATAGTGGGACTTTATAACAAATATGAAGGTGTAGAGGCACTTCACCGATACTTTGGTCCTTTTGATACAAGAGAAGACGCAAAGGTATTCGCAGCAGATTATAAAGACAAATATACAAAACCTGACTTTATCACTCGTAGCAAAATCTTTCCATTATGTGAGGTATTATGACAACAGTAAAGTTTGTATCAATCACCAGAACGATTGACCCCAAGACAGGTATTCATTACCTTGATGCTATTGATGAGTATGGGGAACATTATATGGCACAAATGGACCATAAAACTGAACCACACTTGTGCTATACTAAAGTGTGGTATCAAGACCCCCAGCAACCGAAAACTTATTCATAAACCTCTTATGACTTACATTATTCTTCGTGATACTTTTGGGGATGGTCTGGAAACCATTTCCAATATTGGTGTTGATGTGATTGAAAAACATCAACTTAATGAATATATTTGTGCTGCGGCAGAGATTGTCGCAAATGAAGAAGGTTATGAGAGTTTGAGTGAATATATTAAGGATAGTAGAATTTGTATGGGTGAAACTCTTGTAATTTGTGAGATTGTGGAAGAACTTGAAGGTAAAAGAGCAGATACTTATGTTCTTGATGTTCTCAAAGGACAAGAAGAAAAACAGAATAAAGAAGAGTATGAACTTTACCTGAAACTCAAGGAGAAGTTTGACAGGCACACTTGAACAACTGGCACAGGGCATCTTCACAGGTGCCCTTTTTCGTTGTATAATGACTTCATACACACAAAGGAACTCCAAATGACCCTTATGGAAAACACTAAACTGATTGAAGCACTGGAAACTATTTCCAAAGAAACTGATGTTCCTGTAGAGGAGATTATTGGACTTCTTACTGGTTTCTGTTGGGATGAAGAGGAAGGAGGAGAACTTGAAGATTGGGCAGCACGGAGGGTTTGAAAAATGACTGAACAAGAAGAACTCCTCAAAGAGTATCAACAAGAAATTGAGAAATGTTGGGAACTTGCTCAAAAACTTGATTCCCTAAATCCTGACCTTGTTGGTGCCTTTACTGGTTCTCCAAGTGAGAGGATTGAACGACAACTTTACACTCTTGGTATTTTGAACTGAAATGAAACTCTTCCAGCACGACAAAAAAGTATGGGATAATGGTGAAACCTCACATACTTGGCAGTTCGGTATTCTCAAAAATCGTTCATTCCTGTGGGTGAATTATGAAAATCCCAGTGCTTTAGTTCATAGTAATGGTGGATTACACATCCTACTCTCATTTTTCACTTCTACTTCTTTATTTGGAGCAGATTTTCAAGTTGGTAAGGTTGGTTTCAGTTTTAACTTTTTCACAACATACTTTGATGGGTGGAGTGAATGAGTTCTTATATTTGCTGCTATAATCAGGAGACCAGAGAACTGGAACACTTCAAAGTTCCTAAATCAGTTTATGTTTATGTTATTCAGTTAGAATGTGAAATCAAGTATGGACGGGGTGGAGTTCAAAAACTTTATCCTAGTAGATTTGAGGTGAAAGAATGACTGAATTCAATAAAAACTCACTGGAACTGTATATTCTCAAGAAATATGCTGGAAAAATAGACCCTCGTATAATCAAAGATTTCATCGGTCATTTTCAAGAGTGGTTGCCTTCAGTAGAAAGGGGAACTACACAAGAAGAAAAAATGTATTATTCTGGATATAATGCTTACAAGGGAGAAATCCTTGAAAATCTATGGTGGAAGAAGAATGACTGAATTCTATGTGATTATGCTGAAGAGGCAGGATGGTAAGGTCTATGCTGATTTACACAAGACCAATCAACACATTTATCTTACAATAGAAGATGCCTATGAGGAATGGAATAATACAGAGCACTACAAAGAATACTATCACATCGTAAAACTTATTGCTTCTTGTGAGGATAAAGAATGACTTACGAAGAGTTTTTGAATATTCCAGGTGGTGTTTTCAAGGATTTAAACACTATTCTCATCTTGAAAGACAAGTATCATATGGATATTACTACTGAAGAAAGAGAAATCTGCGAACATATAAACAGGTTTGCTGACGAACAAAGAAAATCTGCCGAACTCCGAAAACAAAAAGAACAACTTGAAAACCTTTTTAAAAAATGACTAAAATCAAAAAAATCAAACTCAAACCAATTACTATCACATATAGTAGAACAATCACATACACTCCAACTCTTGAGTATTTTGATGATTGGGATTGTTATCCTTCCCAAAGTGGATTTGAGTCTGCAGTTCTTGATGATTTTTTTGAGGTAATTTATAATGATGTAGAAGGAGGAAATTATCCTAAAAAATATACTAAAATTGTAAAACACGACCCTGTTGTGATTGAATTTGAGGAGGAGGATGAAGAATGAAATACTTTTTTCAAGAATATCTTGCTATGCCTCTTAGCATTCTACTGTTTCTGGTGATTGCTCCAACTGTAATGCTTGGTGGAGTGAAACTTGCCCTAACCTTAATTGATCTTACTCCTGCTTGTGAGGCGAGGAAATGAGTAGTTATATTTCCTGCTATAATCAGGAGACCAGAGAACTGGAACACTTCAAAGTTCCTAAATCAGTTTCTGTTTATATTCGTCAGTTAGAATGTGAAATCAAGTATGGACGGGGTGGAGTTCAAAAACTTTATCCTGGTAGATTTAATGGTAAATTTTTTGAGGATGAAGAATGAGTTTTAGATGGATGACCCCTAAAGACCTTTCTGCTGCTGTAAGAGCACAGAATATTTTAAATTCAAGAGTAAAACGAGGGGAAATTGAACAACCAACAAAATATTCTTATGTTGTGTGTGGTTGTGGTGAAGAAGGTTGTGGATTTATTAGTTGTGTGAAAAAAGTGGGGGGATTACAAAATGACTGAAATACCAATAGGTTCTAAATGGAAACATAAGAACTCTAATGATGTTTATGTTGTAATGGAGCAGTATTCTCATAGAGTTATTCTTCAACACGAACTTACTGGAACAAGTATCAAACTCACAGTAGGACATCTAAATCCAGATGGTTTTGCTGATTATGAAAGGATAGAAGAATGATTGAAGCAATTGAAGCAGCATTTTATGAAGGAAAACTTATTTGTGCCTTCTTTACCCGCGAAGAATGTAAAGATTACATCAAACAACATCGTCCTGATATTGACCCCTTTGATGTTCAACTAAAAACTCAATACATTAGTGATTACAAACCTACTGGATACTTTGACCGATGAAACTCAACACTATTGTTTTACTAAATGCTTATCAAACAATTATTCTTTGTTGGGGAATAGCATATATTCTTGGTATTTTTAAATGAAACTCCTAATCAAATACTTACTTCAAGTGCCTCTACTTTTCTTTTTTGTTACTGGGGTAACTTCAATTGTTGGTGATGACCATTTGAGTTCTTTTTTGGTTGCATTTGGTGCCTTACTTCTTTATACTACTGGTGATTATTTTGGTGAAACTTATGACTAAATGTTCTTTTGACCCAACAGCAGACATCTACAAAGATGCTCCTATTGGTATGTTTCACTGTCCTGAATGTGGTGAAATGGTGCTTGCTGGTATGCCTCATCCTGATTGGGATGAGTTTTATAATGAGGATGAAGAATGACTAACCTACTCAAATATATCAAATCTCTAAAAACAATCTATGTTCCTTCACTTTGGTTTGGTGTTCTGTTAGTTGCTTTGTTCTTTCCACAGTATGTTTTGTGGTTTATGTTTGGAACTGCTTGGGGAGTATTGTGGATGATTGCTTACAATTGGTTTCACGACAAATAAGGACACTCCCTAAACTGGCACACTCCTCCTTGTGATGGGGTGTGTTTTGCCCTATAATACTCTTATACACACAGAAACCTGATGCAATTCACTGAATACGGCATTTCTCTTGAACCAGAAGAACTCCGTGATATTCTCACAGGTAAGATGGGATTTCGTAAGTGTCCTGATTGTGAAGGTCACGGAGAGAGTTGGATACTTCATTATGTTCTTGCTGATGACCCTGACCAAACTAATGAGCAATTCAAAATTGTAAGTGCTCAATATGCTGCTGATTTTGATGAGGATAATATTCCTTCGGCATACTCTTGGGCAGAGTGTGATTTGGAGGAATGTGAGACTTGTTATAGTGTTGGTTATATTCCTATCAGTGGTTATTGAGGAGGACAACTGAAATGCCTGACGACCTTCAAAGAGAAGAAGAACTCCTCTTCAAAGCACTTGAAGAATACAAAGAGAAAAAATCACAAGAACCAAAAATGAAAATCAAAAAAGTATCTAAAGAAATCACTTACTATGTGGAACTGGATGAGGATGTAGATGACCCAGAGTTTCTGTGGTATAGAACTGACGAACACTTTGAGCACTGGGAGGTTCTTATGGGTGATAGTTGGGAACCTGGGGGTTCAGTAGATGAACTCAAAGAGGCATTTATTCAGTATCACAAAAACCTGTCTCCTAAAAGAGACATTATGATTATTTGAGGAACTCTAATGAAACTCTATAAAGTAACCTTTGAAACCGAAATCCTTATTCTCGCAGAAGATGAGAAAGAGGCAATCACTAATGCTCCATATTATGTGAAGGAAGAAACACCTGAACTTATTGACGCATATCCTATTGATACAAAATATGTACTTGAAACTTACTTCCCAAAGTGGAAAGGTGCTATTCCTTATTCTGCGAAGAGAGAGTATAATGTGAATGAGCAAAGGTGTGAGGAGTTTGTATCGTAATGAAATACTCAGACAAAGAACAACAACTCATTAATGCTTTACACTTTGGTGATTTCCTCAACCAAGAACCCGCAGTGACTTATAGAACACTTGCTCTTCACTGTTTCTCAAAGGGTCTTCAAGGTTCTCTTGCGGAGAGTGTGAGAAGGTGTTATAATGCGATGACCAAAGGGACACCTTATCGTCTCACACAGGAGTTTGATGACTTGATTGACTTTCCCAAGAAAGAAGATGAATACGAATACTTTCACATCTCTTATCGTAAAGACGCACTATTCTAATAATGAACCCAACACAATTTTTTGATGCCTCAATCAAACTTCAAAAGTATGGATATAAAATCCATTCTATTGATGAAGGCAATAAATCCTATTATGTAAGATTTGCTTATGCTGATGTCTGCTCTGGACTTGCCTTTGGTGGAGTTCAGTATGATATTGAGTTTTATAAAGGTTCTACTCAACCATTTTTTCCTCACAAAGTTTATAAGATGGTAGTATCACGAATGGAATATGTTATGGATACTGCTAAAGATATTCATAGTATTGATGAGGCAGTGGATTTTATTATTGCCGATATTCAAAAACTTAAGGAACAACTAAAGGAAGAAGAACGACAAAGAGTTCTTGCTAAACTTACTCAAAGAGAAAGAGAACTACTGGGTGTTTGATGATGAAAGTAAAAGACCTGATTGAAAAACTCCAAGAGTATCCAGAGGATATGGAAGTTCTTATTAATTATGGAGACCAAATTTATGATGGAGAAATCATAGTAAACAGAAAAGATTTATATCACTGTAATTCTACATCAAAATGGCAGAGTAATTTTGATTTTTACTCCGAATATGATGAACCTTGTGTTTATAAGGATGAAGTTGATGGTAAAATAGTAGTGATGAAAATTCCCACCGAAAAGAAAAAGTTTATTGTTTTGGATTGTTGATTATGAACCAAATACTTGAAGGTTGGAAAATGGTTCTCAAAGATTATCGGCACTGGAAAATGATACTCAAATATCCTTATGATGTTTTTGATTGTGCTGTTTTCTTTGGTAATCTTGCTCAACCACCAAACTCACTTGATGATTATATCAAAGAATTGAAAGAACTTGACCCAGATTGGGAGAAGAATTATTATGATAATCTCTGGGTTCTTTATGATGGTATTGAGGAACGAATGGAAGAAACAGATAAGTTGCTTGAAGAAGTTGATGAGGTATTGAAAAAATGACTAAATGCACCTGTTCTTACATTCAAATAGGAATGAAGACCTCCGACACAAGAAACCTCAATCCAGATTGCCCATTACACGGAACTGATAGTGTGTGGTATAATAGTCCAGAACAAGTCAACAAAAGAGATGAAAGGTCTCAACGACTTCGGGAACTTTATGATGCTGCTCGCAAAGCAAGGGAGAATGTAAATGAGAAACTATAAGTTAGAAAAACTCCAAAATGGAGAAACATTTATCACAAGTGAGAAAGGAAACTCTATGGTTCCTCTCATTCATTCGGGACAAGAACATAAATTATCTCCCGCATCTGTTGAGGATGTAGAAGTGGGAGATATTGTTTATTGTAAGGTGAATGGAAAGTTTTATACTCATCTGGTAAAAGCAGTAGATGCGAATAAAGGTTGTTTGATTGGGAATAATCGTGGTAGAATAAATGGATGGACTAAAAATGTTTATGGAAAGGTGGTGGAGGTCTTATCAAAATGATGGAACCAACTTGGTATGTTCTCTATGATGGACAAAGTGTAGATGGTAGAGGAAATGCAAAGTATATTGGAAGAACTACTGATTTAGAGAAAGCAAAAGAACATTATAATAAGTGTCATAACAACCCTTATAGTACTGGTTATGTAATGTTTTATACAGACACTGAAGCACACCGAATGTTTTTGTGAGGGCACTATGATTGAAATGAGAGTTGTATTACACGAAAATCGTATCAACCCAGAAATCCAGTATCGTTATAAAAATCAGTTGTCTAAAGGTTGTATTGCTCCTCCTGACTGGGAAGAATGGAGTAACTGGAAAACTGCCGAATATGTAAAAGCAGAGGACACTTGAAGAACTGGCACAATGGCATCCCACAGATGCCCTTTGATGGTTTATAATACTTTCATACACAAAGGACTGATGACTTTTCTATCTGGACTTGAAACTTACTTTCTGTTTTTTATTGGAGTTTATGCTGTAAATCAGGTTTGGAATGTTTTTGCAAAAGAACGAACCCAAACTGAAATGTTTATAGACGCACTCCGTTGGACAACTTTTTGGATTATTTTTGATAAAGTAGTTGGAGATTTTGTGAAATGATTACCGACGAACAAATCCTTGAAATTGCTTCATCATATTTGAGAGAACTGTATTCTGGTGATGTTGGTGATGTAGTGTGGCAACCTTTACGAGAAGATGCTCTTTTGAAGTTTGCCCAACGAGTTGCTGAAATTGAATATGAAAGAGGTTATGATGATGGTTGCTACCGAGCAACTAATTCCACTGGACTTGTAGGAGACCCACAATGAAACTTGTAGCAATCTTTTATCATCATTCTAACAATCTTCCTATTGTGATGGAAGTATCTTCAACTGAAAAGTTTCGGGATTGTTGTGATACACTTCCAACTGACTGGGCACACCTGATGAATAAGGAAACTGGAGAAATTACATACACTTACAGGAATAAACTATGATTGAAATCCAAAAGAACTACAAACTCACACTCACAGAGGAACAAGCAAAAGAACTCTACCAACTTCTACGAACTGAAAGGGATAGTGGATGTCTAACACCTGATAAAGAACTGGTGCTTGTTTATCACGAACTCAAAAAACTTTTTGATAGTGGGATACGATGAAACCACCAGATTGTTTGGGTGTTGTTGGCAAATGCACCGATTGTGAAAATCCTGTGTTAGAATATCTGTGTAATCAATCTCTTTTGGAAGTGCGACCAGAAAGTAAAAACTTTGACTATTGGTTTTCTTGTAGTAATATTCTATGTAAAAATCATAGTGGTGGAGGTTCTTATGGGTATTATTATGATGACTGGGTAGAACTGAAATGAAAGTTTATGATTACCGAATTGTAGAAAAACTCAATCTGGATACTATGAAACCTTATTTTATAGTTGAAAAATACAATCTACATCTAAACGAATATCACCTTCACTCAAACTCACCCATTCAAACACTTGAAGAAGCACAAGAAGCAATACGACTATTGAGAAAATACAAAGGACCAATTTATCATTATGTGGAGTGAAGAATGACTTATGAGCAGAGACACTTGAAGAACTGGCACAAGGGCACTTGAAATCGAGTGCCTTTTGTAGTATAATGACTTCATACACACAAGAACTCCAATGACCCTTGAAGAACTTTTTGAGTATGTGACTGAGGTAATCGCAAAAACCGAAACTGAAATCACAGAAGAACATAAGAAAAAAGCAGTTCTTATCTTTACCTACTTTGATGAGTTTATGATTGATAATGACCCTGAGTATTATGAGAAGGCAGGAGAAAATCCAGAGATTGACTTTACTGCTTATGCTACAAAAATCCTTGATGAACTGAAAGGTAAGAAATGACTGAACGAAACTTTGAAAAAGAACACCTGGAATGTGAAATCAAAGAACTGGAATTTGAGATTGAGGCACACAACAAGGCAATCAAAGGTTTAAGAAATATTCAAGAAATAAAGAAACAAGAACTTGAAAGACAAAGACCTATCACACTTCAACGCATTATTGGGGAGTGTATGATAAATCATAATAGTTGTGTACAATTAGAACTTGGTGAAAACATCCTGGATAGAGTAGAGGTAGAATGGTTTTCTCTTGAAGGTTGCCACGAACTAAAAAGTTATGATTATAGTGCTGGTTGGAATGATTGTATCAAACATCTAAAAAAGAGGGTGAGAGAATGATTGACTACACTACAATAGAAATTGAACTCATCTGTGAGGAAGTCGCAAAACTTCCAAGAACCACAGACACTTCCTATTGGGTTCCAGATGTGTTAGAATTGGTGCGACAACGGATTTTTGATTATGACTGAACCAACAGACACAGAAATCCTTGAATTTCTACTCAATCAATTCAAAGCACAATCTCTCAAAATGAATGGTGAGAGTGAATGGATGTTTATGAATGGTGGATTTCCTATGAATAGAGCAAAAGGTAAAAGTGCCCGTGATGCTGTGATTACTGCGATGAAAAAAGCAAAAGATAGTAAAGAATTCTATGAATGGTTAGAAGAATGAAAATCACAGAAATGAATAAGAAAGTTATGCCCGAAACATATGAAGTTAGATATTATTTTTCGGGATACATAACCCCAGAAGAAATCCAAGATACTATGCTTTCAAGTTATGAAATGACTTATGAGAAATTTGGAAGGAATGTTATAGAGGAGTTTGGTGAAGCATACAAACTTATGAATGGTGAAAAATGAAATTTGATTATTGTAGAGAAACATCATTACCAGGATGTGGTTCTCCTTCTTCATATCCTTATACATATCATTTTCAATTTTCTTTGTCTTATGATGAAATTAGAAAATTTCTTCATAAACGAGGACTTACTTATGATTTTGTGTATGGTATATTTCCACCAAATTCAGGTGAAGAATATAAAAAATTAGCATCTATAGAAATCATCAGGGATGCTCTTTCTGGGGATGAAGTTGATTTGGGTATTGACTATAAGAAAAAGTATGAGGAACTTGTAGAACTTCTGGAACCTCATAAGATTGATGAGAGTATGGAACCATCAACAACACTCAAAATGATTTTGAAATACAACAAATGAACTCCAACATCAAAGACAATCTATTTCAAATTCAAGAAGTTGCTACAAAGGCACTTGAAGAACATAAGAACTCCACCGAAAGATGGAGTGGTATAAACTATCTTGACCTGCGAGTGGTTGATGTATATGTGAAGTATAGTATTCACGATGAGGATTTGGAGTATGGTGTGCTGATTGAAGAATGCTCGCCAACTGCTTGGTATATGAGGGATTATATGTTAAAATACCTGAAAGAAAACCTCCCTGATTATTTGAGGGATTATGTTATGGTGGAGTTAGAATGGTGACTAAAAAATTCAATATTAATGCTGGGGTTAAGGTTCGTCTCACCGAATATGGTAAAGAAATCCATAAAAAACAATGGGAGGATTTTTGGAACTCTCACGGTAAATTGGATAAGTTTCCTTATGAACCACCTAAAGAAGATGAGAATGGATACTGTGAATTTCAAATGTGGGATTTGATGGAGAAGTTTGGAAATCACTGTGGTCTTTGTAAGGAACTTGCTTTTGAAACTGTTATTCTTATTGATGAGAAGGATTTGAAAGATGCCTAGATTTATTGTTGATTTATGGTTAGATGGATATGATACTGAAGAAGAAATGATTTCTGCTTGTGAAGTGTTTATTTACGAACAGTTAAACTTTACTGCTTCTCAAGTTAAAATTGAACTTATTGAAGAAGTGAAGAATGACTGAAGAAGAAACTCAAAAACTTATAAAAAAATGGGAACCTCTTTATTTGAATGTAATCAAATGACTAAAAAACACAAAGTAGTTGTGGATGTCAAAAATGGTAAAATTGGATGTGGTGAGTGTAATCTATGGGAAGATATACCTGAAAATGAGAAACCTTTCGGTCGTCCTATGAAATGGTTATCAAAACACTTGAACCAACACAACCCTATGAAGATAAAAGAATGACTTACGCATCTTATTGTTGCCCTAAATGCGGAGAGCAGATAGGATGGACTGGAAGGTTCTTTCAGTTAATTCGTATACCATTACATCGGTGTAAGAAATGACGCATAAATGGACTACTGGAAATCCTAAAGAAAGTGGATATTATTGTTGTTTATATTATAATATAAGACCCGATGGATATTTCTACAAACACATCTATTGGTGTGAAAAGAGAAAAAAATGGATTTCTTGGAGAAATCCTTTTAGTTCTTGTTTACATCACTTTCAGGTTGTAAAGTTTGCAGAAGAAACCAGGAGTAATTTTTACCCGTGAATATATGGAGAATGAGAAATGAGTAATCCTTTACTGGACAAATTTTATGAAATGTTCCCAGAGAAAAAAGAAAAACCAAAAGTCATAAAAGCAGAGAACGCAAAGATTGGATTTGAACTTAAACCAGAGTTTCTGGAACAATTAGCAAATAAACCTTCAATTACATCAGTCGTATCCAATCACACAACTCCAGCAGTAGCAACATCAAACACAGGTATTACAAAGGCATCAACAATCAAATCCTACGACAAACACAGTGCGAATGATGCTTTCTTACAATTGGCAGAAAAAGTAAAGAATGGAACCGCACAAGTAAACTGTGTATCTTTACAGTTTGATGCTATTGGAGGTTTCAGTTGTGGTAAAAGAATAACCTTTGAGGTTTATGATTATGAACCTTGAAGAACTCCAAAAATACTTGGATGATAATAACATCACCTTTGAAGAGTGGATGAGAGCAAATATGATTACTGATGAAGAAAAGAAATATGTTGATAAGATATTGGTGGATGCGATTTATAGGAACTTGGGTGAGGACACTTGAAGAACTGGCACAGGGGATGCTCTGGGTGCCTCTGTGGGTGGTATGATACTCTCATACACACAGAAACCTGATGACTTTACTTGAAACACTGAATGAAGTGAGTTGGGATTGGTCTTCAATGGAACAATCTTCCCCACAAACAATTGCTTCTGCTGTTCTTCAACACTTGATTGATGAACATAGTGAAGTTAGAGGAACTGGACGAGTTGATAAGAAATCACAAGTAGTATCCGTCAAAACTCTTATGAAACTTATTGAGGAACTGAAATGACTGACTTCTCTCAAGAACGATTTGTTGATTTAGGACAAACACTCTATGTTGAGTGGTTGAAAACTTGTTCTAATATGCAAAGTGCTACGGAACAAGAACGAAGGGAAATCTTTAAGTTCGGTGCTGAACTTGCATTTGAGGCAGCAGAAGAGTTTGCTAAAGTATTCCATCATCAGGAGGAGAACTGAAATGAAACACAACAACTTTGATTTTATGGATGCTTGGACTGTTTTGATTGTTGGTGGTGCTGTTTTGGTTCTTCTTGCTGCTCCCATCACGGGAGTTATGAAAGTCATTACAACTCAACAAGCACTCAACGAACAGTGTGGGACTCACTACAACTTCTTCCAAGTTGCTACTGCGGGTGATAATCTTTCCCGTCTTTGCCAAATCAAAAATCAAACGGTGACTATCAAATGACTTACTCAATCACACAAGAAATCCGTATTCACCACGAAGATGGTTGGTTCTATCAATTTACTGATGATGGTGAAGGTCTTATAGAGATTACTCAATATACAACTCACGGAGTTGAAGAGACTAAAACAGGGGAACATTTTTATATTTCCAAAGATTGTATTGATACTTTTATTCGTGTTCTGGAGCAACTGAAATGACTACTCAAATCACCAAAGAACAACTGAATCAACTTTGGAATGCGATTGAATACACACGGGCAACGATTGGAAATGGTTGTGTAATTGAAAGTACGGAAAAACCTGATTGGGTGCTCATTCATAAAGGTAGGGCACATCAATCCAGAGAGTTTCTAAATCAAGCAAAAGACCTTGTAAATCAACTCAAAGCAGAACTGAAATGACTAACAAAGAAATCGGTGAAACAATTGGATTTTATATTGTTGTAGGAGTATTGGGTTGGGCACTTGTGTCTTTCTTTTCTCTTACTTGGGCACAAGCACTCACAATCTCTTGGATGTATAGCAAACTTATTGATGTTCTACAATGACTAACGAAGAAAAACTCACCCTTCTCCTCAAGGTTCTCAAACAATACGCAGAGGTAAAACACTGCTATGATGTATATGGAGATGATTATACTCCAACTGCTGGTAATTATGATGATTCCTTTGAAGATGGTTGTGCTTATGGTGAGATTACCTTTGCTCGCACACTATTAGAACAGATTGGTGAAAAGTTTGAATACCCTTGTATGAAAGAAAATGACTGAATTTCAACCAACTCCACAAACATTAAAACAAAAATTTGAAGAAATTCCTGAACTTTTAGACCAAGTTGATGCTCTTATGGAGTTTTATCCACTTCCTACTCAAGTATGGAGGGATATAAAGAAATTGATGATTTTGTCTTATGATAAAGGTTATAGTAGAGGTGGATATGATACTCATATGAAATATGCTGGAACTGACTAAATAAGAATGTCTGTTTGGACGGCAATCTCTACAGACAAAAGATTAGGTGCCTTCGGGCACCTTTTCTATTATAAATAATAATGCCGTCCAAATAGAATAGAAATGAACTACCTTAAAATTTATTGTAATCTCATCAGGAAAGCAGAGAACCGAAATCCTCCTGATGGATATACGGAAAAACACCATATTTTTCCAGTAAGCATTTACGGAAAAAATAGTAGGATTGTAGTGCTTACGGCAAGAGAACATTATATTGCTCACGCATTACTTGAAAGGATTTGTATTAAGAGATATGGAGTTAATCATTATAGAACATTTAAAATGAATAACGCACACTTATTGATGAAATCCAATGGTTATTGCAATTCATATCTATATGAGAGTGCAAAAATAAGAAGAAGTTTTATTATTACTGGTAAAAATAATCCAATGTATGGTAAATCACATTCTCCAGAAACTATTGAAAGAATGATACAGGTAAAAAAAGAAATTGATAAAGATATTATTTTTAGTAGAACAAGTAATGCTGGAAAAAAAGCATATGAAATGAAAGTCGGAGTTCATAGTAGAACAAAGGAGCAAATAAAAAAAGATAGTAGTAAAGGAGGTCAAAAAAATGTTGAAACAGGACAAATTGTAGAATTGGGAAAACAAACGGGACAGAAACATTATGAAAATGGAACTGGTATTTTTTCATTGACCGAGGAGCAAAAATTTGAAAGGTCAAGTAAAGGAGGAAAAATATCAGGCAAAATCGTTTCTTCTCAAAAGTGGAAATGTCTTGAAACAGGGCATATTTCTACACCAGGGGGACTTGCAAGATTTCAAAATGCAAGAGGAATAGACATCACTAAACGAGTGAGAGTATCATAAGGACACTTTGCAAACTGGAACAAGGGCACTTGAAATCAGGTGCCTTTTGTTGTATAATGACTTCATAGACAAAAACTCAAATGACTTTTAACACCGATATTCAAAAAACTGAAAAAGAAATTGCCGTCTTACAAAAAAAACTTGACCTTCTCAAAGAGATTGAGACACATAAATCTCAACCTAAAATGACCTTTGATTATGGTGGAAAGTTTGAGATTGTTTCTTATAATTATGAGGAATATCTTCGTCTTGAATTTAATGATGGAAGTCATAATTGGTCTAAGAGAAAATATGTTAATGAGGGTGTGCTGAGGGTTGCTATTACCGATGGTGAAACTTGTCGTTTGCTTGAAGGACTTTGGTTCAATGATGTGAAGAAGGGGAAGTATGATGCTGATGAACCATATTGCCCTGATGAACCAGAGTATTATGATGAAGTAGAGTGGGATGAGAAAGATAATCCAAAACCTATGGATGAAGTTGTGGATAAAATGTTGAAGGAGTGGGAAGAAAACCCACCAGAATTCTTGAAGTTTGAGATGGGTAAAACTCTTGAAGCACTTATCACTCGTTGGTGGTGTGATGTATTCACATCAAGAGAAGACTGGGATATGGAGACTGCGATTGATGATTTGATTGACCAAATTCAACTTTGGTTGCCGAAAGAACAATCGCACGAAGGAACCCAGGATGTTTCTGTGATTGACCTTGTAGATGGATTTAATGATGCAATCACTAAAATCAAATCTAAATTGAGGAATAAGAAATGAAACTCAAAGAACTCATACACGATTATTACATAAACTCCAACGCAGCACAGTCAAGTGATGTAATCGCAAATGAAATTGTGAATGTTGTGAAGGAATGGTTGAAAAACTATAATAAGGAAGACAACAACAAATACGATTTTGACTATTTCAGTGGATGGGCAGATTGTATTGATATTTTAGAGAGAGATTTGCGATGAGATACAATCCAGCAGATTGGAATACATATACTCAAAAACAA